>ERZ773195.1446-NODE-1446-length-17494-cov-13.088480_pt1 | contig 17494 bp, 9 predicted proteins | sample MGYA00580530_ERZ773195 | MGnify/ENA primary metagenome ERZ773195 (study PRJEB29015, sample SAMEA2737751) | human gut metagenome | biome: human gut; feature: human-associated habitat; material: faeces | place: China | collected 2012 ...
ATGTTGCAATCGTTGATCCGGAACTTGCAGAGACAATGCCACAGAAACTGGTAGCACATACCGGAATGGATGCGATGACACATGCAATCGAGGCATATGTATCGACAGCGAACTGTGATTTCACAGATCCGCTTGCCCTGCATGCAATCAAGATGATCCAGCGTGATCTGGTAGGATCTTATAACGGGGATATGGAAAAGAGAGATAACATGCATAATGCACAGTGTCTTGCAGGTATGGCATTTTCCAATGCACTGCTTGGTATCGTACATTCCATGGCACATAAGACCGGTGCTGCATTTGCGGATTACGGCGCACATATCATCCACGGTGCAGCCAACGCAATGTATCTGCCGAAAGTGATCGCATTTAACGCCAAAGATGAAACTGCAAAGAAACGTTATGGTGAGATCGCAGATTTCATGGGACTTGGCGGTGATTCATTAGACGAGAAAGTGGAACTTCTGATCAAATATCTGCGTGGTATGAATGATGACTTAAAGATTCCGCACTGTATTAAAAATTATGGTGCAGACAGTTATCCGACCGAGCAGGGATTTGTACCGGAAGAAGTATTCTTAGAGAGACTGCCGGAGATCGCAGCCAATGCGATCTTAGATGCATGTACCGGATCAAACCCGAGACAGCCGAGCCAGGAGGAGATGGAAAAGCTGTTGAAATGCTGTTACTATGACACGGAAGTAGATTTCTAGGATTTTTCGAAGCGGAGAATAAAAAGAAAAAGACAGACGGATTATTCCTGTTGGGTGGGAATGATCCGTCTGTTTTTCATTCATAGGAAATTACGTCCTATGAATGAAAACGCCCTCCGGGCGGGATGCGCACCTCGCGGAGGAGAAGAAAAATATTTTTGAAGTATGTACAGGCAGATAGTCTGCGGAGACATGATAGAAATGATTTCGCAAACAATTGAAAATAGTCGTATTGCGGTTATAATATAGAAAAGGTAATGTAACATAGCGGTACAAATGAAGGAGGAGTTTTAGTTTATGAAAGGAAGGATGAAAAAAGCTTTTACGGCATTGCTGGCTGCGACTGTTTTGGTTGGTGGGATGCCGGTAAATATGCAGGCGAATGTGATTACAGAGACAGAAAAAACGGAATCGGCATCAGAGAAAGTAAATGGAAAATATGCGGATACGGAAGAACTGGATCTGATGGATCGTGAACGTCAGGAGACACAGGCAGGCGAACAGGAGAAACGGGAGAATACGGAGCAGCCAGAGTCGGAAGAAACAGAACAGCCAGACACAGAAGAACAGTCAGAGGAGACAGAGCAGCCAGACACAGAAGAACAGCCGGAGGAGACAGAGCAGCCAGACACAGAAACAGAACTGCCGGAAATGGAAGAAGAAACAGAAGAACGGGAAGAAACTTCAATCAAGGGGGACGCAAGTGAAGAGCAGATTGCAGCGGAACAGAAGGCCTGGACTCTGATTAATAAATATGCAGACCCGGATTACTTTTTAACAGATCCTGAAAGGAATGCTATAACAGATGCCCAGTTTGAGGAATTAAGACAGGCTGCATTACAGGCTGTAGCCGGGTGTACTACACAGTATGAGAAAATAAAAGCGATCATGGCATTTGTTGCGGACAGAATTTATTATGATTATTACGCCTATTATAATAATAAGCCAAGTTATTGGTCACCTTATGAGGTATACGAGCAAAAACGGGCCATGTGTTCGGGTTATGCAAAACTTATGAGAACCTTGTGTATTTCTATTGGGATTCCATGTATGGATTTAGAGGGACATGCACATGAATACAATGCTGTTTATGACAGTGAAAATGCGAAATGGATTTTTGTTGATGCTACATGGTGCAGTAGCAACTCTTATACCGTAGATAAAGAATGGGAGTATCAGGGGTATTCTGACAGGTATTTTGACCTGTCCCCGGAGGAGATTGCAGAATTATCAAATCATCAGATATATAGAGTTGATGGCTTGCTGAAGGATGGATTGTATTACAGTCTGATTTCTTATAGATGGAGCAGAGGAAACTGGTATTTCGACTTAGCTGCTGTAAAAAATAAAAACATCCGTCAGGTAAAGTGTGGCGGATTTGAAGATATTGACGTGCTGGAAGTGAATGATGGAGCGGGTGTGTTTGCAGACTGCACGCTGTTGGAAGAAGCAGATTTGTCACAGACAGGGATAACGGTAATCGAGAGCAGGCTGTTTTTGAATTGCACTTCTTTAAAAACGGTAAAATTGCCCAAAACATTAACCATGATTTACGGTGCATTTGAAAACTGCACATCGTTAGAAAAAGTGGATTTATCCCAGACAGGGATAACGGAATTGGAAGGAACATTTGAGGGGTGCAGTGCATTGGAAACGGTGAAATTGCCAGAGAATATAACGAAAATTGGATTTGGCACATTTACAGGCTGCAGTTCACTGGAGAAAATGGATTTATCCCAGACTTTGGTTACAGAAATAGGCGGTAGTGCATTTTCTGCCTGCAGTGGATTAAAAACCGTGAAATTCCCCAAAACATTAACGGCGATTGACAGTTATGCTTTTTTATCCTGTAAAAATTTAACGGGGGAACTTGATCTTTCCCAGACCGCGGTAAAAACAATTGGAATCTGTGCGTTTTATAAGGACGGCGGCGTGCTTGGGAAGATAAGGCTGTCAAAGACGATTACAGAGATTGGCAGCGAAGCATTTTCCTGGGAAACGACAGACGGACCTGAAAAAATATATGTAATAACCAGTCTCTCCAAAGATAAAATCAATGCAGAATCATTTAAGAGGAATGTCCCGGTTGTCGTGTGTCCATATCTTTATACAATAAAATTTGATGGAAATGGTGCAGCAAAAGGGAAAATGAGTGAGAAAGCATGTGCGGCGGGTCAGAAGGAAAAACTTTCAAAAAATAAGTTTGAAAAGAAAGGATATACATTTGCAGGCTGGAATACGCAGCCAGATGGGAAGGGAACCTTTTATGAGGAAAATGCCTATGTAAAAAATCTGACAAAAAAAGCAGATGAGGTCGTAACTTTATATGCCCAGTGGAAAGCAGCACAGTATCAGATTACATATAACCTGAATGGAGGCAAAAATAATAAGAAGAATCCCAAAACATATAAAATCACTTCAAAGACGATAAAACTTTCAAATCCGTCAAAAAAAGGGTATGTGTTTAAAGGATGGTATTGTGATAAAAAATGTACCAAAAAGGTAACCTCTATTAAAAAGGGCAGTACCGGAAAAGTAACACTGTATGCAAAATGGGCAAAGGAAAAGTACACCATTACCTACAAATTAAACGGAGGCAAAAATAATAAGAAAAATCCGAAAATATATACCATTACTTCAAAGATGATAAAACTGGCAGCACCAACAAGAAAAGGGTATGTGTTTAAAGGATGGTACCGTGATAAAAAATGTACCAGAAAGGTAACCTCTATTAAGAAAGGCAGCACGGGGAAAATCACACTGTATGCAAAATGGAAAAAGAAATAAACAAATCCAAAATGTTCCACATAACGGAACAAAGTTTTACATTGTGAAAATGTTACAAAAAAACAGGGAAAAACAGTAAAAAAAATGTTGCTATTTAGACAAAATATGTTAGAATAAATATGTGCGTTTTAGAAAGGCACATAACATGGCTTGATTATGGAAACAAATACGGTGTCCATAATTACATAGTAATTTATTTTAGGAGGAATTATCAAAATGGCAAACAAATGGGTGTATATGTTTAGCGAAGGCGACATGACCATGCGTAACCTGCTTGGCGGTAAAGGTGCCAACCTTGCAGAGATGACAAGCATCGGACTTCCTGTACCACAGGGATTCACAATCACAACAGAGGCTTGTACACAGTATTATGAAGATGGACGTAAGATCAACGACGAGATCATGGCTCAGGCTATGGAAGGCGTTAAGAAAATGGAAGAGATCAACGGAAAGAAATTCGGCGATCTTGAGAATCCGTTATTAGTATCTGTTCGTTCAGGAGCAAGAGCTTCCATGCCAGGTATGATGGATACCATCTTAAACCTTGGTTTAAATGACGAAGTAGTTGCTGCAATGATCAAAGGTAATCCGGATCCTGCATTCGAGCGTTTCGTATATGACTCATATAGACGTTTCATTCAGATGTTCTCAGATGTAGTTATGGAAGTTGGTAAAAAATACTTTGAGCAGCTCATCGACAAGATGAAAGAAGAGAGAGGCGTTAAATTTGATATCGACCTTACAGCAGCTGACTTAAAAGAGTTAGCAGAGCAGTTCAAGGCTGAGTACAAGAATCAGTTAGGTACAGATTTCCCTTCAGATCCTGTTGAGCAGTTAAAACTTGCTATCGAGGCTGTATTCCGTTCATGGGACAACCCACGTGCAAACGTATATCGTCGTGATAACGATATCCCATATTCCTGGGGTACTGCAGTTAACGTAATGCCTATGGTATTCGGTAACTTAAATAACGAGTCCGGTACAGGTGTTGCATTTACACGTGATCCGGCAACTGGCGAGAACAAACTGATGGGTGAGTTCTTAATCAATGCACAGGGTGAGGACGTAGTTGCAGGTGTTCGTACACCTATGCCAATCGCTCAGATGGAGAAAGAATTCCCTGAGGCATATGCAGACTTCTTAAAAGTTTGTGAGACTCTTGAGAATCATTATCATGATATGCAGGATATGGAGTTCACCGTTGAGAACAAGAAGTTATACATGCTTCAGTGCCGTAACGGTAAGAGAACAGCTCCGGCTGCATTAAAGATCGCTTGCGATTTAGTAGACGAGGGACATAAGACTCCGGAAGAGGCAGTTGCTATGATCGATCCTCGTAACCTTGATACATTATTACATCCACAGTTCGATGCTGCTGCACTTAAGGCTGCAACTCCACTTGGAAAGGGTCTTGGAGCATCTCCGGGAGCTGCTTGTGGTAAGGTTGTATTCACAGCTGACGATGCTGAGGCATGGGCTGAAAGAGGAGAGAAAGTCGTACTTGTACGTCTTGAGACATCTCCAGAGGACATCACAGGAATGAAGGCTGCTCAGGGTATCCTTACAGTTCGTGGTGGTATGACATCTCACGCAGCCGTAGTTGCACGTGGTATGGGAACATGCTGTGTATCTGGTTGTGGTGATATCAATATGGACGAGGAGAACAAGAAGTTCACACTTGCAGGACAGACATTCACAGAGGGATCTGAGATTTCTATCGATGGTACAACAGGTAACATCTACGCTGGAATCATCCCAACAGTTGATGCTTCAATCGCTGGTGAGTTCGGACGTGTTATGGCATGGGCTGATGAGTTCAGAAGACTTAAGGTTCGTACAAATGCAGATACTCCTGCAGATGCTAAGAAGGCTCGTGAGCTTGGTGCAGAGGGAATCGGACTTTGCCGTACAGAGCATATGTTCTTCGATCCAGAGAGAATCGCTGCATTCCGTGAGATGATCTGCTCTGATACAGTAGAGGAGAGAGAGACAGCTCTTAACAAGATTCTTCCATATCAGCAGGGAGATTTCGAGAAATTATACGAGGCTCTTGAGGGATGCCCAGTAACAATCCGTTTCCTTGATCCACCTCTTCATGAGTTCGTTCCTACAGAGGAGGCTGACATCGAGAAGCTTGCAAAGGCTAAGAATAAGTCAGTAGAGGAAATCAAAGCTATCTGTGAGTCACTCCATGAGTTCAACCCAATGATGGGTCATAGAGGATGCCGTCTTGCAGTTACATATCCTGAGATTGCTAAGATGCAGACAAAGGCTGTTATCCGTGCAGCTATCAATGTAAAGAAAGCTCATCCAGACTGGGATATCGAGCCTGAGATCATGATCCCATTAGTATGTGAGATTAAAGAGCTTAAGTTCGTTAAGAAGATTGTAGTTGAGACAGCTGACGCTGAGATCGCTGCTGCAAATGCTGACATCAAGTACCATGTAGGTACAATGATCGAGATCCCAAGAGCTGCTCTTACAGCTGATGAGATCGCTACAGAGGCTGATTTCTTCTGCTTCGGTACAAACGACCTTACACAGATGACATTCGGATTCTCTCGTGATGATGCAGGTAAGTTCCTTAACGCTTACTATGACAACAAGATTTTCGAGAACGATCCATTTGCTAAGCTTGACCAGACTGGTGTTGGTAAATTAATGGAGACAGCTATTAAGCTTGGAAAGCCAGTTAATCCTAACCTTCACGTTGGTATCTGTGGAGAGCACGGTGGAGATCCTTCATCAGTTGAGTTCTGCCACAAGATTGGACTTGACTATGTTTCATGTTCACCATTCCGTGTACCAATCGCTCGTCTTGCTGCAGCACAGGCTGCTATTGCAGAGCAGGCAAAATAGACAAAGGTTCTAATTTAAAAGTCTATATATAAGATTTTGCAAGGGAAAGTATTTAGTACTTTCCCTTGTTTTTTATTGCCAATCTGCATTTCACACCCTGAAAACGACATTTCGCGCCAAGAGTATAGATTGTAGGCACTATATGTTGTATAATTAGTACTAGAAATACAAGTATATGTGATATGAATAGAGAACGAAGCACAGATACGATGTAGGTACTAAGGTATGGAGAGAACACATTTATGATTATAAAAAAGAAGAACATCCGTACAATTGTGATAACCTGTGCATTGCTAGGTATCATAATATTCAGCATTCACAGCTACAATGTATATATGAGAGTCCAGAGAGGAAAAACATCATGCAGATAGAAGATAAAGATAATAGATAGAAGATAATAGGATATAGAAGATTATCAATAAAAAAAGCTATGAGAGCCCGGTTAAAGGCTTTCATAGCTTTTATTTTTATGAGTGAGCACGAAGCTGTTCATTGACATATGTCTGGATATAATAATTATCCTCAGGCATCTGGCAGCCGACGATATATGTTCCCTCATTATTTGAGCAGCGGATTACATATCCCTCCAATACTGAGTGGTCAGCAAGCGCAAAGTCCTCTATCGAGATAGTGACCTTCGCTCCTTTATGATCCACGAAATAAGGATCCTTTGTCAAAAATGCAAAGCCGTTTGCACTTATATTGTCAAGAGTTCCTTTGAATGTGGTGTCTGTTCCTTTAAGCTTGATAGTGCAATTGTTTGATAAATCCATGCGAGGGTATTTCCTACGGTTCAAGATTTCAGGCTGTGTATTGACTGTTATCACAAGGTCATCTGTGATTGTGAGATCCTTCCAGCAGTACATTACATTGCCAACTGTAACATACAGATTGCAAGGTCTGGATGAGTCTACAGATAAGCCGCCTGATACAAGCTTAAGACTGTTTTCGCCAACAGCCTTTACTTCGCAATGGAACTCGTTGCCGGTCTGTACATCTGTCAGGATCACTTTGGCCTTCATACCCGGGCGGATATCATCAAGTCCCATAAATCCACCGACTCCGAGCTCATGCATGAGAGATTGGATAACAGTCTCGATATTATTGATATTTGTTGCACTTTCATCATATTTACTGAGCATCTTGCGGCTTATCGCGTCAGAAGCACCGATACATGAGGTCATGGTTTCTACGATGTCAGATACCTTTTCCATATTGTCGACAAGTTGCTGGTTAGATGCTTCAACCTCCTGCATTGCGGCATCGATTTCACGGATATGGCTTCCAAGCTTATTGGAATCCTTTGTAATCTTTTCTACATTTTCACCGGTCTGCATTACCTTCTCAAGAGTGAGCTGGATGAGACGGAGCGTTTCTTCAATGGATGAGGTCATCTTTCCGGAAATCTCGTCAAGCCGTGAGAGCGCCTCACTGATCTGACCGGATGAATTTCTTGTCTCAGTGCTTAAAGTACGGATTTGTTCGGCAACAACAGCAAAGCCCTTACCTGCTTCGCCTGCACGCGCAGCCTCGATAGAAGCGTTAAGAGCGAGGAGATTTGTCTGGTTTGAAATATTATCAATTGTTCCGGTTTCATTTTTAACCATCTCAAATTCATCTCTGAATGTAGTCAGGATGTTTTCAACCTCTGTAGAAAGCTCAGACATAGTTTTTGCTGTCTGGGCAAGACCTTCAAGGTCCTCAGAGCTGACCTTTGCATGCTTGCCTGATTCAGTTGTCAGGGAAACCATATCATTTATCATGGCTGCAACATTCTCAACCTGTGAGCTTATATCGGTAGTCATTTCCTGGGAAGAAGCAGTGTGGGACTGAAGCTGCTTGTTATTTCCGGTAAGCTTATTCATTCCCTCAACGACAACATCTGAGCCATGCTTGTTTTCAGAAGCAAGCTCACGGACCACGGTTATACCGTCCATTATAGTGTTGCAAGCGGTTTTAACCTGCTCAACTGTCGTGACAACGCGATTTAAATCAGACTTTATGCTCTCGGTGAGTGCAGCATCGGACTCAGTCAGGTGACGCACCGACATGATATAGCCTATGTAGCAAAGTAAAAGACATGCTATCTGAAGCTGATAGTTTTTGTGGTCTACAGCAGTGTTCTGACCCAGTACTAATATGTGAAATGCAATACTTGCAATAAGGCTTAGCATATTTGCAACGGCGCAGTAAATCATGAATTTCTCATCTTTAAATATTACAATAAGGCTGATTATCGGAAGGATGTAGGTGAATGCAATCGGTGAGGTTGTCGTACACAAAAGAAATACGTAAAAAATACCATATCCGATGACGAATGCAAGCCGGTAACGGTCATTATCCTTCCCTTTCTTTTTTAGAAGTATGTCACCACACACGAAAGGCAGCCAGCATAAAATAACAAAAATGATATAATTACTGACAGAATAAGCGCCATTTGCTGTGTCGGTACCATAATTTGCGGTCAGCAGAATAGCAAAAACAAGCCATAATCTGCGGGCTTTGATATTCGCCTTTGCTTTAAAAATTTTTTCATCGTAACCCATATGAATTCTCCTGATTCGTAATAATATAGGTATATTTTACTATCATAGTACTATAATTACAAGGCATACTTAAGAATTTGAATGTATTTTGAATGTATAATTATGGTATTGTTTCTAAGTCTAAACTTTAATTGTTTTTTGCCTGTCAATCCGCTATACTAAAATTAACTATATACTTACAGGAGGGCATAAAGCATGAACGTACTTCTGATTAACGGAAGTCCAAAAGGCAAACGAAGCAATTCGTTAAGGCTTGCAAACAGCTTTATAGAAGGCTTCAAAGAAGGATATAAGAGCAAAAATGAAGCGGTATCCATTGATGAAATGCATGTAGCCTCAATGAATGTAGGAGCGTGTAAGGGCTGCTTTGCATGCTGGCAGAAGACACCGGGAGTGTGCTGCATAAATGACGATATGCAGACTGTTATTGGGAAAATGCTTGAAGCGGATATTGTTGTGTGGTCGTTTCCTCTGTACTATTTTAGTGTGCCGGGAATACTAAAGAACGTGATTGACAGGCAGCTTCCCATGAGCCTGCCGTTTATGAGTACAAAGGATGACGGATACGGAAGCGGCAGCCATGATTGCAGATATGACATGGAAGGCAAAAGGCATGTGCTAATCTCTACCTGTGGCTTTTATTCTGCAGAGGGAAATTATGACAGTGTACTTCGGATGTTTGACCATTTTCTTGGAAAAGGGCATTATACAACCATATTTTGTGGTCAGGGTGAGCTGTTTCGTGTAAAAGAGCTGTCAAAGAGGACTGACGAATATCTGGCTACGGTAAAAAGTGCCGGGGCAGAATATGCCATCACAGGAAAAATATCTGAAAAAACAGAAGCGGCGCTCCATACTCTTTTATATCCAAGGGATGTATTTGAAAGTATGGCGGATGCCAGCTGGGGAATCAGCAGGACAACAGGAGAAAAGGAAGCGGATGACCTTGTTTTCACCAGACAGATGGCTGCATTATACAATAAGGATGCCTATGACGGAAAGGAACGCGTGCTTGAGATATGCTATACCGATTTGAAGCATACATACCAAATAAAGCTTGATGATAAAGGTAGTGAGGTGCTTACTGACCAAAGCCTTGCCGCGACTACACGCATAGATACGCCTTTTACGGTATGGTCGGCTATTTCCCGAGGCGAGATAGGTGGCGCAGAGGCTTTGGGAAAGCAGATGTATACGGTGACAGGTGATTTTTCCTTGATGGTAAACTGGGATAAATTCTTCGGAAGTACATCGGCAGTCAAAGAGGCAGAAAAAACATCACAAGGTGTGGAGGTACAGAAAAATCCATCCATGATGACAATGCTCATACCATGGATTACGTTTTGGATAGCAGTTTCTGTCAATACTGAAAAGGGTTCTGTGATTGCTCTTTTGGTGGCATCCGCTATACCTTTTATTATGAGAAAACATAAATTTGTAATATGGGATCAGCTCTCAATTGTTGCTGTTGCCATACTTTCTGCGATTGCAAGCCTGACAGGAGCAGGTGACATATCAACAGATATCGGATATCTGGTGTTTGGGCTGTTCTGGCTGGTTTCATGCCTGACAAAGGAGCCTTTATGCGCAGCATATGTGAAATACAATTATGGCGGTGAAGCCGCACATAAAAATCCTCTCTTTATGAAGACGAATTATATACTTGCGGCGGCATGGGGAGTATTATACGTGTTGACAGCAGTGTGGACATTTCTGCTGAAAAAGGCAGGTGTTGGAGCTGCACTTATTGTCGTAAACAATCTGATGCCTGTATTGATGGGTATATTTACCGGATGGTTTGAAAAATGGTATCCTGCAAGGCTCGCAAGAGGCTCAAAAAAGCAGTAATTCGTAAGATTTTTTTAATATTTTATGTATTCTATTTACTTTAGGTGGATAGAAGAGTACTCTTTAGAAAACGTACTCATAGTAGTGCTTATAAATAAAGAAAGAGGTATATCATAATGAAGAAAAAACTGATTACAATTGTAATAGGAGCTATGCTTTGCGCCGGCTTGTTTACAGGCTGCGGACAGAGCGATACAAAGCAGGATAAGGCAGCTGGCACTGAAAATGCAAAGCAGGCTGAGACCAGGGATGAAGGAGAAAATGACTCACAGGATGAGAAGGAGCTTACAGGAACAATCGATGACATAAAGGACTTCATGTTTGTAGTGACTGATGATAAGGATACACCATACAGCTTTACATTCGATGAGAAGCCTGACGGACTTGAGGGTGTTGCAAGTGGAGATAAGGTGACTGTTAAGTATACAGGTACTATTTCAGAGGTAGATCCGTTTGAGGGAAAGATAATATCTGTTGAGAAGGCAGAATAAGCTGCCATAATCTTAGATTGTATTTTGAATGTTAATCCGCTATACTATAGCTAAGTATAGTGGATTATTTTTGTGGAGGCTTTTATGGCAAATACTTTGAAGTTACCAGTTGGAATTGATGATTTTAGAAAATTGCGGGAATCGCATTTTTATTATGTGGATAAAACAAGACTTATTGAGCAGCTTTTATTAAACTGGAGTGAAGTGACACTTTTTACACGTCCGCGCCGCTTTGGAAAAACTCTTAATATGAGCATGCTTAAGAGCTTTTTTGATATTGGCACAGATAAAGCTTTATTTGATGGCTTATATATTTCAGGTAATAAAGAACTGTGTGATGAGTACATGGGAAAGTATCCGGTCATTTTTCTTTCACTCAAGGGTGTGGAGGGATTAACGTATGAAGAAGCCTTTGAAGCATTTGTCAGGATTATGGGAAAAGAGATAAACAGAGTTTCGTTTTTGGCTGACAGTGATAAGCTTACACAGATTGAGCGGGAACAATATAAGGGGCTTACAATTATGAAAAATGGCAGGCTTGCTTTTGACAAGGAAAAGCTCATATCTTCATTACAGCTTCTTTCGCAGCTATTGTATAAGCACTATGGAAAAAAGGTAGTTATTCTCATAGATGAGTATGATGTACCGCTCGATAAAGCCTTTCAGAATGGTTATTATAATGAAATGGTTTCGCTTATCAGAGGTCTTTTCGGGCAGGCACTAAAGACTAATGAATTTTTACAGTTTGCGGTGCTGACAGGGTGCCTTCGCATATCAAAGGAAAGCATATTTACGGGACTCAACAATTTCAAGGTAATGTCGATTACAGATTCGCGTTTTGATGAACAGTTTGGATTTACCGATAGTGAGGTAAAGAAGCTTTTGTCTGATTATGGAATGGATTCGCACTTTGACGAGGTGAAGGAATGGTATGACGGATATCACTTCGGCAAGGCAGATGTCTACTGTCCGTGGGATGTGATTAATCATGCGGATCATCTGCGTGACGACAGTGATGCAAAGCCTCAGACATATTGGATAAACAGCAGTGGAAACAGTTTGGTGAGGCGTCTTATCAACAGGGCTGATTCATCTACAAAGGATGAGATTGAGCGCCTGATTGCAGGTGAGGCGATTGAAAAGGTGATTCGTCAGGATCTGACCTATGATGAGATTGAGAACAGCATTGACAATATATGGAGTGTGCTTTTTACTACAGGCTACCTTACCAAAATCGGGGAGGTAAAGCTTCCTGATAGCGAAAGCTACGCTTACATGCTTGTCATACCCAACAAAGAAGTACGTGAGGTATTTGTACTTCAGATTCAGGAATGGTTCAAGGCGGTTGTTGCAAATGACAATGATACTATGAGTCTTTTATCAAAGGCAATTTTAGATAAAGACGAGGCGATTCTTGCGAGGCAGCTAAATATCGTGATGGGTCGAATGATAAGCATACTCGATACAAAGGCACCTGATGATATGAAGGAAAACTTTTATCATGGTCTGCTTCTTGGTTTGCTTAGAGGAAGTAATCCGGACTGGCTCATCAAATCCAATCGTGAGTCGGGAGATGGCTTTAGTGATATACTTATAAAGCCTGAAAATCCTGATTTAGGAATTGTTATCGAGGTAAAGTATGCTAAGGAGTTTAAGGGGCTTGACGCAGCTTGCGATGCTGCGATGGCTCAGATAAAGCAGAAGAGATATGATGAGACTCTCCGAGATGAGGGCAGGTGCGATATTTTAGCTTACGGCATTGCTTTTTGCAGGAAGAGATGCAGGGTGGCAGGAGAGAGGCTGTAGGAGCTAAATGATTAGAATGTGAATGTTTATAAAAGAAAGGATGTTTATTAATGAATGAATCAAATAAAGTATCACGAGCTGTCTACATAGTTCCTGTTATATATGTGCTGGGCATGTACATGATGCCGGTTTTATTTTGGATGGTATGCACTATGCAGGAATCAACAGACAGCTTTGATGCAGGCTGGATAATGGTCATGCCGATTGTTTTGGGACTGGTTAATCTGGCTGTGGTGCTCATCCTTGGGAAAAGAATAAGCAGAGTACAGCTTCTGATTTGCACAAGGATTATCAAATATGCGTTAATACCGTTTTATGTAATAGGCGGATTTTGCATTATAGTTGCACTTCTCTTAATGCTAACACCGGTTGTTGTCATGATATTTGTAGGACCGACCGTTGCGATTGTGCTATCAGTTATTGGCTGGCTGGGGCTGTTAGGTGCAGCACCTTTTGCAATTGCCTATATTGTAAGGGCATGCAGCGAGGGAGTACAAGGAAAGGTACTGTCTGTATTTGCAGGCATATTCCAGTTCTTTTTTACTCTGGATGTGATTTTTGTGATCGTACTGGCGGTGAAGGATAGAAGCTATGTGAAAGCGCAAAAGGGATATGGAATGATTCAATAATTGAAGCGTTATAAAGCAATATAAAAGAGCTCTTTGCGAGCTCTTTTATATTGTACAACATGTAATTGTGGATGATTACTGTAAGAGTGAGAGAACACCCTGATTAGACTGATTAGCCTGTGCAAGCATAGACTGACCTGCCTGAGCAAGAATGTTGTTCTTGCTGTAATTAACCATCTCTTTAGCCATATCTGTATCACGGATACGAGACTCAGCTGATGTAGTATTCTCAACAACGTTGTCGAGGTTGTTGATCGTATGCTCAAGTCTGTTCTGAACAGCACCAAGAGATGAACGCTGTGAAGATACTTTTTGGATCGCATCAGAAATACGGTCAATTGCACCTGTAGCATCTTCTTCTGTATCAACTTTAAGCCCTTTCACACCAATTCCTGCTGCACTCATAGAATCAATGTCAACAGAAATCTTGTTATCAGTGGATGAATCTGCACCTACATGCAGATTGAATGATAATTTACCATTAACATCAAACTGCTGAATATATCCTTTATTTGTGGCTTCATCATATATTGAAGTGGCATCTTTAACTTCAAATCCACCAGCAGCTTTTCCTTTGTCGTTTGCATAAAATTTGGTATCAGCTTTTTTGGCAACAGCTTTAAGAGCGTCTTCTGCAGATAAGGCTTTACCAGTCTCATCATATAATTTAGTCACATAGGCATAATCAGTATCTTTTACAGCTAAAGTGTCTTTTCCACCACCAGCATTAGCATTCTTTTTATATACTTTTTTTCCTGCATCAAGAGCTGCTTTAAGAGTGTTCTGGTCAAGAGGGTTTTTGCCCGCGTCACCTTCAACATATAAAGTTGTATTATCGGCAATTGCATAGCCTGATTTCATAAAGGAAGCTTTATCAGCAGTTTTTGTATCACCTTTTAATAGATATGTCTCATTAAACTTTGTTGTTGCAGATACACGATCAATCTCTTTTGTAAGCTGGTCAACCTCATCTTGAATAGCTTTTCTATCTGTTGTAGAGTTTGTTCCATTTGCAGACTGTGTAGCTAGCTCATTCATACGCTGGAGCATTGAGTGAACCTCTGTAAGAGCACCCTCAGCTGTCTGTACTGCAGAAACACCATCCTGAGCATTTGTTGAAGCTCTATCAAGACCTTTAATCTGTTTTCTCATCTTTTCTGAAATAGAAAGACCTGCTGCATCATCAGCTGCACGGTTAATCTTATAACCAGATGAAAGCTTCTCTGTGCTCTTTGACTGTGCGCCTGTTGTTACGTTAAGCATTCTGTTGGCATTTGCTGCCTGCATGTTGTGTTGTACTACCATAATATGTACCTCCATGTATTGTTATTTTGTTCCGGATAAAATCCATTTTATCCGGCATGTTATGAAATTTTCACTATGAGCATGTGCCTAGGTTCACATGTCCATATATGGTGAAACACAATGGATAATGTGTTTCATCCATTAGATAACAACGTCCCTAAACACAGAATCGCGTTCATCCTGCTCAATTCCCAGGTATCGTTTTGTGATTTCAAATGACGAGTGCTGATAAATGTCCATCAAAAGAACCGGTGATGTGCCTTGCTTCCATGCATAGTAGCCAAAGGTTTTGCGCAGGGAGTGTGGACTGATTACACCCTCTATATCACAGGAAACAGCTGCATTATGCACAATTCGGTATGCTGTTGATCGGGATATATGCTGATTATCAGCATTTGAGAACAAAAATGTGTCAGGTAAAAATTTGATTAGCGCCTTTGATTTGTACCAGCTCAGAGAATTGATTATCCTTGAATTCAGAAAAATAACAGATTGCTTGGTGGTTTTTTGCTCAATCAATTTAACATGAGTGCGAAAACAACCGTTATCAAAATTGTAGACATCATTCCATGTGAATTTCAGCAAATCTGACACCCGAAGCGCAGTATTTAGTCCTAATGATATAAACATATAGTTTCTGGGATTATATTCTTCCTCAATATAGAAATTTTTGAATCTATCGAGCTTTTCTTTGTTTTTAATGGGTTGTGATTTATTCATTGCAATCTCCTTTGTGTAAAATACTATGTTTTTTGTTCCATATTACGACAAAAATGAATTGCAATTTGGATAGATTAGGCAATATTATAAATCAAAAACAAAAACTAAATGCTCGAAAACACTGGGTTTTTACTTGGTTTTAAAAGAAAGCAAAAATAAATTTAAAAAAATAGTACAAAATTTCTAAAAAGGGGTTAAGCATTTTAAATCTATGCCGAAATATATGGTGTAAACGGAATGAAACACATTATCCATTGTGTTTCACTATACATGGACATGTGAACCTAGGCACATGCTCATAGTGAAAATTTCATAACATGCCGGATAAAATGGATTTTATCCGGAACAAAATAACAATACATGGAGGTACATATTATGGTAGTACAACACAACATGCAGGCAGCAAATGCCAACAGAATGCTTAACGTAACAACAAGCGCACAGTCAAAGAGCACAGAGAAGCTTTCATCTGGATACAGAATTAACCGTGCAGCTGATGATGCAGCCGGACTTACAATTTCCGAGAAGATGAGAAAGCAGATCAAGGGTCTTGACAGAGCTTCAACAAATGCTCAGGATGGTGTATCATCTGTACAGACAGCAGAGGGTGCTCTTACAGAAGTTCACTCAATGCTCCAGAGAATGAATGAGTTAGCTGTTCAGGCTTCTAACGGAACAAACTCTGATACAGATAGAAGTGCGATCCAGGATGAGATTTCACAGCTTACAACAGAAATCGACCGTGTAGCAGAGACAACAAAATTCAATGAGACATATCTCCTTAAGGGAAGCAAAGATGGTGCTAAGCACGATATGAAGGTGGGAGCACATGATGCAGGTCTTAAAGGAACATTAGTAGATAATGGTGCTACAGCTACATTTACTCCAGCAGCAATGACAGAGGGAGGAACTGTCTCAGTAGGTGGAAAAGAGTACACTGTTACTGGAATTAAAGAACCTACATCTTCTGAAATTAAAGCTGGTACTACAGGTTCAGCAACTGCAAAACAGACATATACATTAGCGCTTACAGGTATGGAATCTAAATTTGCAGGAAAGACTACATTTAATATCGGTGGAAAAGATTACGAAATAAGTCTTGATGCAGGTGATAATGCAACTAAAATTGGTGATAAACTGGCTGCGGCTATTAATGGAAAAATTGATGATGGTTTAGGTGGAAAGTATAAAGTTACAAATGCCACAGGAACACTTACATTTGAAGCATCAAAGGAAGCAGCTGATGCAAAAGTTTTAACACAGGCATCAACACATACAGCATTAGAGAATGCAAAATCATCAGATGCCGTTCTTGATCTTATGCAAAATGAACTTGCAACAGCAAGCAGCATTGGTACAGATACAGCAGCAACTGTTGCAAAGAATACAGATGGAACGTTTACGATCACAAAAGGAACTGTAAGTGTTTCAGATTCACTTTCATTCAGTTTACATGTTGGATCAGATGCTGACATGACAAATAAGATCAGTGTAGATATCGAGGCTATGGATTCTTCATCACTCGGAGTCAAAGGAATCAATGTAAATGATGATACTGGTGTAGCAGCTACTTATGCAATTGATGCTATTTCAGATGCTATTTCAAAAGTATCTTCACAGAGATCTTCACTCGGTGCTGTTCAGAACCGTCTTGAGCACACAATCGACAACCTCGACAACGTTGTTGAGAATACCACATCAGCTGAGTCTCGTATTCGTGATACAGATATGGCTAAAGAGATGGTTAACTACAGCAAGAATAACATTCTTGCTCAGGCTGGACAGTCTAT
>ERZ773195.1449-NODE-1449-length-17466-cov-5.434725_pt1 | contig 17466 bp, 10 predicted proteins | sample MGYA00580530_ERZ773195 | MGnify/ENA primary metagenome ERZ773195 (study PRJEB29015, sample SAMEA2737751) | human gut metagenome | biome: human gut; feature: human-associated habitat; material: faeces | place: China | collected 2012 ...
ATCTGCCGCAGGTACATACCATTGTGCGGATGCTGCGCATGGTTCTGGAATGTGTCTGCCCGGCGGTCATCCTCAAGGGCGAAGTGGTCATGGCGCCCAAGGAGCTGGCGGCGTACTTTGGCACACCCGAAAAGCCGGAATGTCATATGCTGTACAATGTGTCCACCATGGTCAACCTGTGGGGGGCCTTGGCAAGCCGTGACACCCGCCTGCTGAAGGCACAGCTGGACGCCCTGCACGCCCTGCCGGGCAACTGCTGGTTTGTAAACTATCTGCGCTGCCACGATGATATCGGCTGGGGTCTGGATGAAGCGGCTGAGAACCGTTTTGATATTGACCCCCAAAAGCACAAGGAGTATCTCTACCATTTTTATGCGGGCGATTTCCCCGGAAGCTGGGCAAAGGGCGAGCTGTACAACTACGACCCCGCCATCGGCGATGCCCGCAGCTGCGGCACCACCGCCAGCCTGTGCGGCGTGGAGCAGGCGCTGGAATCGGGCGATGCAATCGCGCTGGACTACGCGGTCCGCCGCGACCTGCTGCTGCATAGCGTCATGGCATTTTTGCAGGGATTTCCGATGCTGAACTCCGGCGACGAGATTGCCCAGCTCAACGGCTGGGATTATAAGTCCGACCCCAATCGGGCAGACGACAGCCGCAACCTGCACCGCAGTGCGTTTAACTGGGAAAACGCAAAACAGCGCACCCAAAAGGGTACGCTGCCGAACAAGCTGTGGCAGGGCATGGAGGAACTGCGCAAAATGCGGGCAGACGAGTGCTTTGCCCCGGACGCATGGGTAACCACATGGGACACCCACAACCCCGGCGTCCTGGCACTGGTACGCAAGCACGGCGAGGAAACGCTGGTGGGGCTGTTCAACTTTACCGAGTACCCGGCAGGGGCCGGTCTTGACGCTTTGGGCGGCAGCTACCGTTCCGCAGGCGGTCAGCCCGTCTGGCTGGCGGATGTAGAACTGGAACCGTATCAGGCACTGCTCGTGAAGAATGTATAAGCCTTGAGGCAGACATATATCCCCGTTCGGCTGCACCATCCATGCAGGTGGTTATGAAATGATTGTCAGGCATTTTACGTTTATGCCTTTTACGCTAGGGCGGGGCGTAGGAGTGAATCAGTTCTGATTCACTTTGGCAGTCCTCATGCGCATTTCGTACAATCTTTCAGAATTGGTCTAATTAGAAGGTTTCTTCCCTTCCGTGTTGTACCGTTATTCTGTGTAACCCATTTGCATTCACTTTCCGGCGAGAAAAAGAGCCTGGAGAACCTTACCGATTTGGTAAGGCCCTCCGGGCTCTTTTTACTCCAGTCATTATCAGTCGGTCAATAGTAAGCGCAAATTGCCTACGAGACGTTCACAATTCACGGCGACAATCCACCTATGACGGATTTCATCAGCAGGGCTTGCTCATCATCCAAAACTGCAATCCGTTATCTGCGGCGCTCGTAAAGTGATATTCTCTCCATCACTTCTCGCTTTCAGGGAAGATGATTTTGTTGACAAAGAAGAAAATGACCATAGACACGCCGCCGTTCAAAACCGTCGTGCCGATGTTATAAATAAAGTCCGGCACCAGCAGCCCGGCTACGGCAACCCATACGCAGTTGATGGAGTTGACGATGCAGGTGATGACGCAGAAAGCCAGCACATACCACGCGATCTGCTTGCCTAAATTGCCCTTACTGCGGAACACGAAATTGCGCTGGATTGGGAAGTTGATGCACTCGCCGATGACCATAGCAATCATGTAAGCGCAGAAATACGGCAGACCGCCGTGGGCGGCATCGTAGCCGAGGATGTTCCACTTGAAGGTTTCCCCAAACAGGGTCACATCCACGCCGGGCCAGCCGAAATCCACCACCGGCAGACTGCTGAACGCAGCGGGCAGAAATTGCAGCAGCAGATACTTGAACACGGTAATCAGGTTCGACACGATGACGAACAGACCGCCCTCGCGCACCCACTTGGCTGCGGCAGGGTGTTTAGCCGCAAAATCATTCCAAAACTGCATAATGCAACCTCCATCAAGCGCCGCGCAGACGCTTTTCCATCTGCGCATTCAGCACCACATTCTTAATCGCTTCATAAATCACCCGCACAAGACCCAGGATCCAGAAGCCCTGCAATTCCATGACAATGCCGTCCACCATGCCCATGCTGATGGCGCCATTCGTCATCTTTGCCAAGGCGCGAAGGGGCATATTGTACTGGAACAAGATGTTCAGGTCCGGCTTGCCGCGTTTATAGCTGACATCCAGCAGGATCGTCAGCACAAGCCAGACAAGCCAGCCCAGCGGGCTGCGTGCGTGGTTCAGTTCGCCCAAGGTCAGATTGCGGTCAATTTTGGTTTTGCCATTCGGGATGGGATGCCCCAACAGCTTTTCAAAGTCTGCATCGGAAACGTGCAGCACATCGCCCTTATAATAGCAATCCAAGTCCCTATCCTCATACGGATGCACGGTAGCCGTTCCATGTACGGAGATTTTCTCGCACAGCCGGATGTCCTCCACGCTTGCGCCGACAAGCAGCTCGTACTCGCCGCCCTCGATTTCCCAGCGGTTAGCCTTGACATTCCAGAAACGGAACGCCTTATCGTCCAGCATGATGGTGATGCGCTGTTTCTCGCCGGGGGCGAGTGTTACGCGGGCAAAGCCTTTCAGTTCCCTGACAGGGCGGAAAAGCTCACTGTTCTTTTTAGCAACATACAGCTGCACAATTTCCGTTCCTGCCACACTGCCGGTGTTCGTTACGGTAAGGCTGACCCCCTGTTCATCGGCGACCATATCGCTGTACGCAAACGTCGTGTAGCTCATGCCATAGCCAAACGGGAAGCGCACAGCTTTTTCCGCCGTGGTAAAGTAGCGGTAGCCGATGTACAGCCCCTCGCGGTACTCCACAGTCTTGCGGCGGGTGGCAAAGTCGGCGGCGCTGGGGACGTCGGCGTAGGCCAACGGCCATGTTTCTGCCAGCTTGCCGCAGGGATTGACCTTGCCTGTCAGCGCATCCGCAACGGCGCCCGCCCCCGCCTGACCGCCTAAGGCGGCGTACAACAGGGCTTGGCAGTTGTCCAGCCACGGCGTTTCGACTACGCTGCCGCTGTACAATACCACGACAATTTTCGGGTTGACAGCCGCCACAGCCTGCAGCAGATCCACCTGATTTTGCGCAAGGCGCAGATTGCTGCGGTCAAGACCCTCACTCTCAGCGATTTCATCCAGACCCATGCACAAAATAACTGTATCCGCCTGTGTCGCCAGTTCGCAGGCAGATTTCTGCAAAGCAGCATCCGGCTTACCGTGGCGGTCAAAGCCCTGCTGATACCCGATGACGTTCAACTCGGAGTCGATCAGCTTATCCAGCAGCACGTCCACCTGTGTCGAGTTCACCATGCTGGAGCCTGCGCCCTGGTAGCGCGGATTCTTGGCAAAGTCGCCGATGACAGCCACCTTGCTGCCCGCCGCCAACGGCAGCAAAGAGCCCTCGTTTTTCAGCAGCACAAGGCTTTCCTCGGCGGCGCGGCGGGCAAGCGCATGATGGGCTGCCGCATCAAACTCACGCGGGGCAGCGTCCAGCGCAGCCTTGGTATCAAACACCAGCGGCAGCAACTCCGACAAGCGGGCGTCAATGTCGGATTCAGAGATTTTCCCGCTTTCCACCGCCGCCAGCAGTTCGCGCACACTGTCCCCGCCGGGCGCGGGCATTTCCAGCGTGGAGCCGTTTTTCACACCCAGCGCGTGGTCGTTGCTTCCGCCCCAGTCGGTGATGACCGCGCCATCAAAGCCCCACTCACCGCGCAAGATCTCCATGAGCAGGTGCTTATTCTCGTTGGCATAGGTACCGTTCACAAGATTGTAGGACGACATAATGCTGCGGGGATGCCCCTCTTTGACGGCAATTTCAAACCCGGTCAGGTAAATTTCCCGCAGGGTGCGCTCGTCCACGATGGAATCCGAAGCCATACGCCGCGTTTCCTGACTGTTGACGGCAAAGTGCTTCGGGCAGGCAGCTACGCCCTTGGACTGGATGCCGCGAATATATCCCGCCGCCAGCTTGCCCGCGAGATACGGGTCCTCGGAGAAATACTCAAAGCTGCGCCCGCACAGCGGGTTGCGCTTCATGTTAAGCCCCGGTCCCAACACCACCGACACTTCCTGCGCAGCGGCTTCCTCGCCCAAGGCTGCGCCGATTTCCTCGCCCAGCGCGGCATCCCAGCTGTTCGCAACAGCCGACGCCGTGGGGAAACAGGTAGCGGGCACGCTGGGATTCAGCCCCAAGTGGTCGCTCTCCCCCGCCTGCTTGCGCAAGCCGTGGGGACCGTCCGACAGCCAGATCTGCGGGATGCCGTGTTGGGGCATACCCCGCGTTTTGAAGGTTTCCGCGCCGGAAAGCAGGGCGCATTTTTCTTCCAAGGTCAATTCTTTCAGCAAAAGTTCTGTATTTTGCATATATTTTCCCTTCTCATAAGAAAAGCCGCATCCAACGCCTGCAAGCAGACATCAGACGCGGCTTTTATTCAGCAAATACCGTTGTTAGAGCAAAGAATGCTTACTCTGCCGCCAGCGTGACCACAGCCTCGTTGATGGAGTAGGTGTTGCTGTAGCCCCAGCCGGAGACGATTTCGTCGTGGGCGGGGATGGTCAGCTGCTTGCTGCCGTCCTCCCCCTCGGTGATGGGCACCGTCAGGGCATCACTGCCGTTCAGGGTCATGGTAAGGGCATCGTCCTGCACATCCACCAGCGTGCCGGTGATGGATGCAGAGCCGTCGGCGGCAGTCAGTGTGCAGACCTTGTGGGAGTAATCCACCAGCAGCACGGCATCCGTTGCGGTGGGCGTTTCGCCCTGAACCAGCTCATAGCTGCCGGTGTACTGCTCGGTGACCAGATCCTCGACCTGCACTTCAAACGTAGCGGTTGCACCCAGGAAGGAGGCCGTCACGGTCTTGGTGCCTGCGGCGTCGCTGTCGTAACCGGTGAAGGTCAAGCGACCGCCCCAGATGGACTCCTCCGCACCGTTGGCGCGGGTAGCCGTCACAACCAGCTCGCCGGGGTTGAAGATGTCGCCCGTGTAGAAGGTGCGCAGGTTGGAGGCATCAATCGTCAGGCTCTTGGCAGGGGCATAGGACTGACCGTAGATGTTGATGTTGCGGGTGAACATACCGCCCATAACGCCATAGCTCAGGCTGGCTTCCATGCTGTATGCGCCGTGATCGGTGTCAAAGACGAAGATATCCGCATCTGCGCCGCCATCCACATCGGTGGGGCGCACGGTGCCGTCGGCGTCCTGATTGCCCAGCAGATGAATGACGAAGTTCTTCTCGCCGTTTTCATCGTAGTTGTACCAGTAGCCGTAAACATGGGAGATAGAGTCGCCGCCCACGGAGGTGCTGGGACCGCTGAAGGAACCCCACATCGAACCGTCGGTGTAGCAGTACATATCAAGACACGCCGGGTCCACGATGGTGCTGAAGCCTTCGGTGTACTGACCCTCGAAGAAGTAGGCGACTTCCCCGTTCGGCTCCTTGGCTTCCCAGGTTTCCTGCGGGATGGCAATAAGGTCATCCAGCGTCTTGGAGACATACTCGTTGTCGTTGTAGTTCATAACGGGACCATCGGCAGAAGTCTGCGCCGCATCGGGGGCAACCTCCGCATCGCCGTTCGAGGGCAGGCTGCTGCTCTGCAGGGAGAAACCGCCCACGCAGACTGCAGCGACCACAACCACCGCACCGGCGGCAGCAAACTGTTTTCCGGTGGCTTTTGCCTCGCCGGTTTTCGTCTGCTTGCAGAAGCAGGCGATCACGCTGAGCAGGCAGGCAACGAAGGTGCCGACCATATAAAACACGCACAGACCGGCGTTGCCGCCTGCAAAGGTGACATGGTTGATGACGTCGGCAAAGACGAAATACAACTGCACAACGACAAGATACAGGGCAATGTTATAAATGACCGCCTGAATCAGCGCGCTGAACGGAACGGAAACAAAGAAGAAAACGAGCGAAGCGGCAGCGCCGACCAGCAGCACCACGCCGGGCATCGTGCCGGAGTGACCCAGAGGGGCGGCCGTGGCCTGTGTGAACAGGAATACAATGCCGGTGATCAGCGCGACCAGCGCTGCGGCAAGGCAGAACCAGCTGCCCAGCCCTTTATTTTTCAAGCCTTTATTCATCGGGTTCCACCTCCATCAATTCTTTTTGGCGGCACGATTCTTCCGCTTTTCCTCGGAGAAAACGTCCGTGTAGGTGTGCAGCACATACATCACGACAGCGGCAACGGCCAGTGCGCAGAACACAGCATCGAGAGCGCGCAGGGTCGTCTGCCACCACGGGGCTGCGTCGGAAACGACAACGTCCTCCGCGCCGGAGCCGCCCATAGAGGACTGCAGCATGATGTAGTACAGATAATGGTTGGAGTCGATGACCTTCTGCAGCAGGTCGCCGTCATCGGTGCTGGTGATCAGCTTCTCGATTTCGTTCGGGCGGGCGGTATCCAGGCAGAAGATGTTGTTGCCCGCCATCAGCATTTCGGGGGCGGAGGAATACTCGGACGCGGTCAGCGCATCGTCGATGATGTAGCCGCCGTAGTTCCACTCGTCACGCAGGATGTGCTGAATGCCCTGGTTGGCGGCAGCGTACATAACGCCGATACGGTTGTAAGCGGTCATAACGCCGAGAGAATCGCCCTCAGCCAGAGAACCCTCAAAGGCGCGCATATAGATCTCGCGGATGGACTGCTCGTTCGCAAAGGTGGAAATGCCCTGACGGCCGGCTTCCTGCTCGTTCAGGAAGAAGTGCTTGACCGTACCGATCAGACCCTTGTTGCGCATACCGTGGGAAACGGCCTTGGCAGCATAGTAGCTGAGAACGCCGTCCTCGGAGAAATACTCCGAGGTACGACCGGAGTAGGGAGAACGCAGGGTGTCCGCGCCGGGCGCGTAGGCGATGGGGATGGACGCATACAGCGCATCCTCGCCGTACATCTCGCCAAAGCGGGTCTGCACATCGTGGTTCCAGGTTGCGCCGACGATGGGCAGCGTAGCCCAGCCGGTGCAGTTGCGGCGGTCACCGTACTTAAACTGACCGTTCATGCCCTCGGGACCATCGACGATGGTGCAGCCGGGCTTGTTGACAGCCTTGACAGCCTTGATGCCCTTGGAGTCGCCCATGTTGATGAGCAGATCGCTCAGCGTCAGCTGAGAAAGGAAGTCGTTCCACTTCGGGTCGTCGAAGGCGACGCCGATCATATCGCTGAAGTTGATCTTCTCATCCAGCTCCACGCCGAGGTTGAAGTCGGAAACGCTCTTGGCGTCGGCCGCCTTGACGTAGGTCTGCATATTCAGACCGTCGTACAGCTTATCGTTGACCGTCAGGGTCTCCAGCGTGGTGGGGTAGGTCGTATCCCACGCGCTGCGGGACAGATAGGTGATTTTTTCGTCGTCGTTCGCCCAGTAGTTCACATCAGCGTCGTCGAAGGTGTTCGTGACTTCCACATCGCTGTTGTAACGGGAGTTGCGGTACTTTTGGGTATCGACCTCGGTGTTGGGGGCGGTCCAGGTGGCCACGGCGGCGGTGTTGCCGGTGACGACATTGCCGTCCTGATCGATCAGCTTGCCCGCAACGGCGTCACCGCACTTGGCGGCCAGCACATTGTTCAGTGCCTCGTGTGCGCCGTTGCCGACGGCGAAGTAGTAATCGCCCGCATCGAGGATGTAGCCCTTCGCGCCGTTGGCGTCATAGGACGCGAGGAAGTAGCCGGGCACATCGACCGTGACAGTCTCGGATGCACCTGCGGCCACGTCGATTTTGTCATAGCCCAGCAGCTGGATCGAGGACTTTTCGACGTTGTTCTGCTTGTCGTAGTCGGTGTAGGGGGTCTGTGCGTACAGCTCCACCGTAGCCTTGCCGTCCCTGTCGCCGGTATTGCTCACCGTGACGGTCGCCGTGAAGGTGTCGGTGTCGCTGTTGTAGTCCAGTTTGTCAAGGTTGTACTCATAGTTCGTGTAGGACAGACCGTAGCCGAAGGGGAAGCAGACCTCCTCGGCGTAGTTCCAGCCGTCGGTCGAGGCTTTGGTGCCAACCGTGGAATCGGCGTTGCCCTGACCGAGGATGGTGTCCTCGTAGCGGGTCTCGTAGTAGCGGTAGCCGACGTAGATGCCTTCGTTATAGCTGACAAAGCTGTCGCCTGCCGCGCGGGGCGTTTTGCTGCCGTAGTTGTAGGCGTGCAGACCGAAGTTTTCGGCGCTGGGCGCGGACAGGGAGTTGGCGGCAAAGGTGGCGGTGGTGTGACCGGAGGGGTTGACCTCACCGGTCACAACGCGGATGGCGCCGGGCATACCGTAGAAGCCGGGGTTGCCGACCCACAGCACGGCGTCAACATTGTACTCGTCCAGCCAGTCCATCTCCATCGCAAAGACGGAGTTCAGCAGGACGACGGTTTTCTTGAATTTGCCGGAGTCCTTGATTTTCTGGAAGATCGCCTTCTCGTTGTCGTCCAGCTCCAGCATACGCTTTCCCTCGTCGTTGACCATCGCAAGGTCGTTGCCCTCGGTGGCAAAGCGGGACAGCGTCACAAACGCGACATCGCCGTAGGACGCAAACGAGTCGGTGACGCTGCCGGTGAACAGCGCCGGGTCATATTCGCCCACGCTGGAAACGCTTCTTTCTTTCGGCGCGGCGGCGGAAGCGTAGGCGTCCAGCACGGTTTGGTTCACGTTGAAGCCGGCATCCTGCAGGGCGTCAACGGGGGTTTTCTGGTAATCCGGGTTTGTGGAGGAACCGCCTGCCGTGCTGCGGAACACCGGGTCGATGCTGCCGCGGCCAAAGACCGTGACGTTGCGCTCAGACTCGGAAAGCGGCAGGGCGTTGTTGCGGTTGTAGAGCAGCACGCTGCCCTCTTCCTCCTCCTGCTCACAGAACTGATAAGCAGCTTCGATGTACTTTGCGTAGCTTGCGTCAGACAGGGTGCCGTCAGCGGAGAACTCCGTGCCGCCGTAAGATGCGTCAGATCCTTCGATGCCGAGTGCGTGGTTGACTTCGCCTTCCTGCTGGAACGCAATGGTCGTTCCGGTCAGGACAAGGTTGGCCACCAGCACAGCCGCGCCGGACAAGCCCAGCCAACGGCGGGACTTGCTTGAGGTTTCCTTTTGTGCCATAGGTTTTTCTCCTTCCTAAACTGTCACAGATGAATGATCCGATGCGCTTGCTGCCAAGGGCTGCGCATTTCCCTTTTGCAGAAGCCTTTCGTATCTTTTTCACAAAGCTATCATAAAGGGAAGCGTTGACCGGGTCAATGCAGTTGGCGTAAATGTCAAAAAACACGGCACAAATGACAAAGAAGCAAAGCGACCGCCTTTCGGCAGTCGCTTTTGGGTTATGCAGTTTCTTTTTGGCTTTTCCCGCAGGGGAAGGTGACCACCAGGTAAAAAATCGAGTCCTCCACAAAGCAGTCTGCCGTGCCGCCGTACAGCTCGGCAATGCTTTTGATGCTTTTTATGCCATAGCCATGCTCCTCGGTATCCTGCTTGGTTGTGACGATAGCGCCGTCCCGCAGCGTCGGCGGTGCGGGGGTGTAGTTCTGCACGCGGATGACCGCCATGTCACGGCAGCGGCTGATGTCCAGTGTGATGACCCGCTTAGACGCATCGCTTACCTGCGTCAGACACTCAATGGCATTGTCCAGCGCATTGCCCAGCAGGGAGTAAATGTGGTAGTGCTTCATATTCTCCAGACAGCTGCCGTCTGCCGAGCAGACCAGCTGAATACCTGCCTGCCCGCAGAGTGCCGATTTTTGGGTCAGTGTGATGTCCAGCGCCTTATTCCCGGTGAAATAGCGCAGGTTCAGGTTGTTCATTTCTTCTTCCAGCCGGGCGCGTTCCTCATCCGTGGCGCGGGAATACTGCTGTTTCAGGTCATGGTAGCGGATGTTGATTTTTTCCATGTCTTTTTTTGCCTGCTCATACTGCTGCTTGTCACATTCCAGCAGCTGCGCCAGCATTTCATTCTCGTGTTCCAGACTCTTGATGTTGCAATTTGAAAATTCCAGCGCCAGAATCGTGATGGCAAACAGGATGCAGAACGCATTCAGCGCCAGATAGGCGGTTAGGTAGGACTCTGCGCTGCTGTCCAGGACATCCTCCAGCACAACACTCAGGTAGACCGCGGCAATCAGGAAAAAGCCGGAGTAAAGCACGGTCTTGACATTGTCAAACAGCAGGCACCCGCGCCGGATGCGCAGGGTGAACAGCAGGTAGATGACCAGGCAGACCACAAGGTTGCTGAAAAGCAGAATGACAAAGTCAACGCGCCTGTCCGTGCGCCCATGCTGAATCAGCCAAAAAATGGGCATATAGGCCAGCTTACTGGCAATGTGCTGCACCGCGTAGGCACAGGTTGTATAAAACAGGGCGTGCAGCGGGCTGCAGTCAAAGCTGAACCATATCAGGTCAAACAGCAGCGTCGTATACAGCAGCAGTTCTGCCCACTGCGGCAGAAATGTCAGGGTGTCCGTCAGCGCAAGAAAGACCCATACACCCGCCGCCAGCCGCGGAACGAAGCAGCTGCGGCGCTGCCCCCACGGGACAAACAGGCAGGCGCATAGAATCATACCCAGCTGGATTTGCTGGTTCAGTATCCAATTTATGACCGGCACGGGTCTTCCCACTCCTTTTTTGCCATATATCGGGAGAATGCTTCGGTGAAGGCGTCCTTGTAGGTGCGCCCGATGGGCAGTGCCGCCCCGCCGATATAGACATTCATACGGCTTACCGCCGTGATACAGCGCAGGTTCACAAGATAACTGGCGCTGCATCGCACAAAGCCGTAGGGCGTCAGCTGCGCCGCGATTTCCTGCATCGAACCGCGGTTTTTGATGATCTCGGTCTTACCGTCCCCGCCGCACAGGTTGTACAGCAGGTCGTGCTGGCGCACCTCCACATAGGCGATTTCCGCTGCATCCAGCAGCCGCGTCACGGTGCCGTCCTTGACGACAATGTGCGGCGGCGCAGTCTTTTGACCGGCGCGCTTTTGCAGCACCTTCAGCGCCCGCGTCAGATACATATGGAAGGAGTACCACTGTATCGGCTTTACAATAAAGCCCAGCGCCCCGACACTGTACCCGTTCAGCGCGAATTGCTGCAAATTCGTGCAAAAAATGAGGATGACGTCTTGATCTGTCTCCCGGATTTTTTCGGCCAGTTCCATGCCGGACATCTGCGGCATATCAATGTCCAGATATAAAATGTCAAAATCACGGTCTTGCGCCGCCAGATAGACTGCCGCACAGTCGAACTCCTGTACGTTCAGTTCTGTGCCGTTCTCCGCGCCAAACCGCGCCAGTGCCTGTTTCAGTTGGTCTCTTTCTTGTTTTTCATCGTCCACAATGCCGATTCGGATCATCGTGCGTTCCTCCCTCCGCGCAAGGATCTATACAAATATGATATACCCCCGAACGCAGCCGCGTCAACCTTTTACGAGCGAATCGTCCAATTTTTCCAAGATATTTTCGGAATGCTGCGTGCTGCGCATGGAAGATTTTTGACCACCGTTTGACCACTACGGTGGCAAAATAACAGCACAGCCCCCGCCAGAAACTCATAGAGCTTGGCGGGGGCTGTACTATTTTAATCAGCCAATATTTAAATCAGGCCCATCAGGCTGGGCAGGCCCAGAGACAGGGCCGGGATGTAGGTGACAGCCAGCAGGGCGGCAACCAGTGCCACAAAGTAGGGGATCAGCTTGGACGTGACCTGCTCGATGGAGACATGACCGATGCCGCAGCCGACGAACAGAACCGAGCCGACCGGCGGGGTGATGTTGCCCAGGCACATATTGAAGATCAGCATAACGCCGAACTGGATCTCCGTCATGCCAAAGCTGGTGGCGATGGGCAGGAAGATCGGGGTGAAAATCAGGATGGCCGGGGTGATGTCCATGAACATGCCGATGACCAGCAGGATGATGTTCATGAGCAGGAAGATGATGTACTTGTTTTCAGTCAGGCTCATCAGGCCGTTGGAGATGGCTGCCGGGATGCCGGAGTAGGCCATAACGAAGGACATGGCAGAGGAGGCAGAAATCAGGAACAGGATGATGCCGGACGTTTTGGCGGAGTTGAGCAGGATGCCAAGGAAGCCTTTGAAGTCGATGCTCTTATAGACGATGGAAAGAATCAGGCAGTAGAGAACCGCGACACCTGCGCCCTCAGTGGCGGTGAAGATACCGGAGACGATGCCGCCGATGACAATGACGATCAGCAGCAGAGACGGCACGGCGTCCCAGACGGTCTTGGCAATGCTCTGGCTGTGGTCAATGCCGGTGGCTTTCATGCCGGCCTTTTTTGCGCCGATGAACGCAACGACCATGCAGCACAGGCCCATCAGGATGCCGGGAATGTAACCGGCCATAAACAGCGTGGAGATGGAGACACCGCCCGCGACGGTGGAGTAGACAATGAAGGCAGACGTCGGGGGAATCAGCAGGCCGGTGGGGGCGGAGGCAATGTTGGCGGCGGCGGAGTAGGCGGGGTCGTAGCCGTTTTCTTCCTCAATGGGGCTGATGCAGCCGCCCATGGCGGATGCGGCAGCAACGGAGGAGCCGGACAGCGCACCGAACAGCATGTTGCCCAGGATGTTGGCCTGCGCCATGGAGCCGGGGATCTTGCCGACGAACAGCTGGGCAAAGTTGACCAGGCGCTTGGCAATACCGCCGTTGTTCATGATGTTGCCGGCCAGAATGAACAGGGGCACAGCAAGCAGTGAGAAGCTCTCCACACCGGAGTTCATCTTCTGCATCGTGATAAAGGTGATCTGGTCCCAGGACAGGGTGGACATGGCGGTCACGATAGACGACGCCACAATGCTGATGGAGATAGGCACGCCGAGGAACAGCAGCACGCCGAACACGGCGAACAGGATAACGGTGGTCATGGTGATACTCATTTGTCTGCACCCTCCTTGGATTCAACTTTTTCGCCGGTGACGTCCTCATAGATGTTGATGATCTGCGCCAGGACGATGAACACGCCGGAAATCGGGGCGATGGAGTAAACAAGGCTGCGGGGAATACCCAGCAGGGCCGAGAACTCGCGGCTGGCAGAGACAGCCAGCTTAAAGCCGCCGATAGTGAATACGAAGATGGCCATCAACAGAATCAGACCATCTATGACCACCAGCAGGGCGGTGTGCGCCTTGCCGGTGAATTTGTCGCGGATGAGGGTCAGGGACATGTGCTCCCGGGTGGAGAAGGCGTAGGCCGCGCCGATGAAGCCGGTCCAGATCAGGCTGTAGCGGACAAGCTCCTCGGTGAAAGCCACGGGGCTGTTGAGGATATAGCGGGAGAAAACCTGAATCAGAACCAGCACCGTCATAAAGGTAAGCAGTACGGCGCAGGCAATGCTCAAAATTTTGTCCATCCAGAATTTGATGGCAGCAAAGGTGTTTTTCATGGCTTACTCCTCCCCTCTTGCGGCGTCGATGGTATCCAGCAGCGTCTTGACGCCGGGATACTGCTCCTCGTAGGCTTCGATCATGGGCTGGGTTGCCTCGCGGAAGGCTTCCTTGTCGACGTCATAGACGAACTCAACGCCCATCGTCTCCTGTGCTTCCTTGACGGCCTCCTCCACAGCGGTGTCCCACATGACCTTGTGGGCATCGGTGGAATCGTGAGCGGCCTCCAGAATGATTTCCTGATCCTCGGGGCTGATGGTCTCCCAGACCTTCTCACTCATGATGAGGACGTCGGGGATCATGGCGTGCTGATCCACCGAGTAGACCTTGCAGACCTCGCCGTGCTTGCCGGTGGTCAGGGCGGTCTCGTTGTTCTCGGTGCCGTCAATGATGCCGGTCTGCAGCGAGGTGTAAACGTCACCGTAGGACATGGCGACGGGAATGCCGCCCAAATAGCTCATCATGTCGGTCTGGCTCTTCATATCCTGCACGCGGATCTTCAGGCCCTTCAGGTCGGCGGGCGTGCGGATGGCGCGATCCTTCGTGTAGAAGGAGCGTGCGCCGGAGGTGTAATAGGTCAGCGTGACAAAGCCGTCGTCACCGGTGGAGAGGAAGAAGTCCTGCATCTCCTGCGAGTCCATGACATGGTAGAAGTCATCGGTATCGTTGAAGATATAGGGCAGGCCGAAGGTGTTGAAGGCATCGTTGTAGGTAGCCAGACCGGGTGCAGAAACCTTGGTCATGGCGATAACGCCGGCCTGCAGCTGCTCAAGGTTCTCGTTTTCGCTGCCGAGCTGGCCGTTGGGGAAGATCTTGACCTGGATGCGGCCATCGGTCTTTTCAGCGACCTCGTCCGCGAACTGGGTCATGGCGATGTGGACAGTGTGGGTCTCGGACAGGCCGTGGGCCAGAGTCAGCACCAGCGGATTCTCGGCGCTGTAGCCGGTGGAGTCGGCGGTGGTGCCGGACGCGCCGCAGCCGGTCATAACACCCAGACTGAGCGCAGCCGCAGCAGCCAATGCTGCGAATTTTTTGAACATAGTATTTCTCCTTCTTGTATGTATGCCGTTTTCCCCTTGGCCCCCTCTGAGAGGGGGCTGCCGCCGCAGCGGCTGGGGGAGAGAACCGTGCCATTACCCGAAATATTTCGGGCTGCGGCAAGGTTCAACCCCTCCGCCCCTACGGGGCACCTCCCCTGCTAGGGGAGGCAAGAAGCTGGGTTACATCCCGATCAAATCAAACTGTTCGAACGAGACAAGTACCTCGTGATCCTTCTTGGGGTTGGGGTATTTGATCTGGACGCTCTTGAGGCGCTGGCTGTAGTACCAGCCGCTCTCGGCCTCCTCAAACTTGCGGCGGTGCAGGAAGTGCGGCAGCTCTTTGCCGTCCACCTGCACATAGAACGGGGACTTCTCGCGGTGGATCATATCGAGGTACATGCTCTCGACGGCGGTCTCGTAGCTGCCCTCATTCGTGAAGGTCACGACGGTCTTGACGCCTGCCTTGACGGCGATCTTCGTCTTGAGATACGCGCCCTTGCGGTAATCGTTCGTGTGGCCGTCATCCTCGTACAGCGTGAACTCGGAATCCACATCGGGGGCCATCAGGATGTCCAGCGCGGTGGTCTTTTCGGTCATCAGGTTGTGCAGCTTGTTGCCGCTCATCGGGAGAATGGCACCGCTGCGCACAAACAGCGGGATGCTGGCAATATCAACCGGCACCTCAATCGTCTGGCTGGGGGCGTATTCCTCGCGGGTGTAGAAGTCGTAGAACCGCTCGTTTTCGTTCTCGGTCACGGGCAGGTAGACCGGGCGGACGGTCTGGCCCTTTTCAACGACGTTCGCAACCAGCAGAGAATCACCGAACATGAAGTCCACGCCCTCATCGTAGGTGGCCGGGTCGTTCTGGAAAACGCTGAACGTCGGCTGCCAGATGGGCAGGCCGTTCTCATGCGCGCGCTCCATCAGGGAATACAGCGTCGGGCTGAGCTTATAGCGGAAGTCAATCGCGTCCTTGATGTACTGCTTTTTGTCGCTGTACATCCACGGCTCGGTGACGGTGTTGTCGGTGTTCGTGGAGTGGATGGAGAAGCGCGGCTGGAAGATGCCGTTCTGCACCCAGCGCACGAACAGCTCGCCCTCCGGCGCGGGGCCGAAGAAGCCGCCGATGTCGCAGCCGTGGTTGGACACGCCGCAGAGCGCCATGCCCAGAATCGTGGCGATGTTGTATTTCAGGGTATCCCAGTGGGTCAGGTTGTCACCGGCCCAGACCTGCGCATAGCGCTGGATGCCCGCATGACCGGAACGGCAGACCGAGAACGGGCGGCAGTCGGGGTCATACTCCTCGATGGCCTCGTTGGACAGCTGGCACATCAGGTTGCTCATGACCGGCTTCATCGTGCCAATCGTGCTGCCCTTGCCCTCAAAGTAAACCTTTGCGTCCTTGTCAACGAGGGAGTCATACTCGCAGTTGTCGTTCCAGATGGAACGGCAGCCGTATTTCAGCAGCGCATCCTTAATGTACTGCTTCCAGTGCTGCCGGGTGGATTCCTTCGTGTAATCCACAAACAGGCCGGGGCCGCCCCACCAGGTACCGACAGCCAGACCGTCAAGACCTGCATTGTCGTCGGAGGCGGGCAGGAACATGCCCTTTTCCTTCATCTCGTTCAGCAGCGGATGGACGAGCAGCATACCGGGCTTGATGTTGGGCGAGACAACGATGCCGCGCTTTTCCATCTGGGCGAACCAGTCTGCCGGGTCCTTGAAGCGCTTGTGGTTCCATGTGAAGGTGCAGCGCTTGATGCCCTCGGCGGTCTCAACGGCGCAGTAGCCGCTGGACAGCTGGAAGCCGTCGGCAGGGATGCCTTCCTCGCGGGTCGTGTCGATGAAGTCCAGCACAGCATCGTCGCTGTTCTCGGGCAGCTCGGGGTAGTACATCGAGCTGCCGAGGTAGCCCAGCGCGGCCTTCGGCAGCATGACGCTCTTGCCGGTCAGGTCGGTATAGCGCTCGATGATCTCGCGGATGGACGGGCCTGCGATCAAAAACAGGTCAATGTCGCCCGCGTCGGTGCGGTAGGACGAGTAGCGGTGCCAGTAGTTGCGCTTCTCGCGGCCCATGTTGAAATCGCACTCGGCGGTATTGTGGTAGAAGTAGCCGACAGCCTGCTTCGTGCCGCGGTTCAGGCGGATATAGAACGGAATGTGCTTGTAGAGGGAATCCGTCTCCTTGGCGTTGTAGCCCATGGCGTCGCCGGGAGCCATATTCATGTATTTCTCGGCCTTGTTGATCTCGCCGGATTTCTCGCCGAAGCCGTAGAAGCAGTCGTCGGCCTCGATCTGGCTGGCGTGGATGCGGCGGTGGTTGCTGTCCTCGCGGTAGGCCAGGTCGGGAATATCGGCGTGCAGCAAGCTGCCGTCCTTATCATAGACCATGATGCGGAACGGTGCTTTCTCGATGACGACCTTGAGACGCGCCCCCTGGATAACGGCCTGTCTGTCGCCGTCGGTCAGGGCTGCAGCGGCGGATTGGACGCGCTTGCGGCAGTCCTTCATCAGCTCGTCGGTGCGGGACTCCCATGCGGTCATGGTCAGGCTGTAGGAGGCTTCATCCCAGTCGCCGTCAAAGCCTGCGCGGATGCGCAGTATATCGTCGGTCAGGAACCAGATGCGCAGCTCTACAGCGTTGGTGGCTACGGAATAATAGCTTCCGCAGTCCTTGACAGCGCCGCCGGTGTAGCACACTTTCATAGGTTTTCTCCTTCCTTTTTGCGTATAATTGAATGGTGGAACTTGTTATTTGGCAGACAATGTGCATATTGTACAAAATTGCATAATATATTTTGTTCAATCTGCGCATTGTGCCCTTCTTCGCCTTTATAATAACAAATCCTTCACAAAATTTCTTCCGTATTTGTAATGCAAATGTCGCAAAATGTGATATAATCGTGGCAAAGACAAAATTTAAGGCAATACCGCATAATTCTAAGTGCCGATACGGCGAGCGAGGCACGGCAGAT
>ERZ773195.1454-NODE-1454-length-17400-cov-2.781839_pt1 | contig 17400 bp, 16 predicted proteins | sample MGYA00580530_ERZ773195 | MGnify/ENA primary metagenome ERZ773195 (study PRJEB29015, sample SAMEA2737751) | human gut metagenome | biome: human gut; feature: human-associated habitat; material: faeces | place: China | collected 2012 ...
CCCGCGTCCTGGCCGACCGGCCGGAACTGGTCAAGGAAGTCCACATCCAGTATTTTCGGGCCGGTGCCGATGCGGGCATTACCTGCAGTTACCAGGCCTCTTTGCCGGGCCTGATGGAAACGGGGTACAGCCGCGAACAGGCAGAAGCCCTCATCACCCGGGCAGTCCAGGTCTTTTTGGACGCCCGCCAGGAATGGTGGGACGCCGAAGGGAAGCAGGCCGGCCGGTCCTGGCCGCTCTGTCTGGCCAGTGCCGGCCCGTACGGGGCTTATTTGGCCGATGGGTCCGAATATAAGGGCCATTACGGCGTCAGTGCCGATACGCTGCGGGACTTCCATCGCCGCCGGGCGGAACTCCTGTGGCAGGCCGGTGCCGACGTCCTGCTCTTTGAAACGGAACCGTCCCTGATGGAAGCGGAAGTCGAAGCGCAGATCGCCGAAGAACTGGGCGCCCCCTATTGGATCAGCTTTTCCTGCTGCGACGGCCGCCACAACTGCGAAGGCCAGCTCCTGGCCGATTGTGCCCGCCAGCTGGCCCGTAACTATCCGCACCTGCAGGCCATCGGTGTCAACTGCACGAAGCCGGAATACATCGGCGAATTGAAAAGGGCGTCGGACCTGCCGATCATCGTCTACCCGAACAGTGGCGAAGAATACGACCCGCAGACCAAGACCTGGCACGGCGTCGGGACGGACCGCCGTTTCGGCGATTATGCCCTGGATTACATGAAAGCAGGTGCCGTCGCCGTCGGCGGCTGCTGTACGACCGTAGCCGACCACATCCGCCAAGTCGTCGCCGCCCGCAGGACGTATACGGGAAAATAATCGTTTATAGTACAGAGTTTGTAGTTTGCAGAAAAAAGAGGCTGTCTTCATGCGACAGCCTCTTTTGGCACTTCCTAGAACCACGTGCGTACGATGAACCAGGACAGGGCCAGGATGACGAAGGAGCAGGTGATGGCGCTGACCATGGGGCGGACGCCTTCTTTGGCGATGACCGAGAAGTTGACGTTCAGGCCCAGGGCAGCCATGGCCATGCCCAGGATGAGGTAAGCTATCTTGACCAGCATGGGGACGGCCAATCCGATGGCGGGGATATAGGAGCCGATGGCACTGGCTGCGATGAAGCCGCCCATGAACCAGGGGATGGGGACTTTGAATTTCTGATCCCTATCCTGGGACTGACGGCGCTGGCGCCAGGCTTCGCCGATACCCAGGATGATGGCGACCGGGGCCAGGAGCAGGACGCGCGATAATTTGGTGATGATGGCGCTGTCTGTACCTATGGGGCCGGCACTGCCGCCAGCGGCGACGGCGTGGGCGATTTCATGGAGGCTGAGGCCGGCCATGACGCCGAACTGGCCGTCTGTAAAGCCAAGGATGGGCTGCAGAAAGACTTCGATGAGCGTAAAGACTGTACCCAGGATGGCTACGATGGCGACGGCCAGGACGGACTGGTCGGCTTTTGCCTTGAGTGTCCCCGAAACGCCCATGACAGCGGCGGCACCGCAGATGCTGCAGCCACAGGCCGTGAGCAGGGCCAATGTGTGGTCGACGCGAAGGGCACGGGCGACGGCATAATTGAGGGGAATCATGATGGCCACGACGAAAACGGCGGCGATGAGGCTCTTCATACCGGCGCTGACCAGGATGATGAGGTTTAGCTTGAAACCCAGGAAGATGATGCCGGCCCGGAGAAATTTATTGGCAATGAAGCCCGTGCTTTCCCGGGCCGCCAGCGTGACCGGACGGCAGACCTGGATAGCCATACCCAGCAGCAGGGCCAGAACCAGGTGACCGATGAGGGAAAAGCCCGGCAGGGCTGCCAGGGATTGGCCGGCCAGGGAACAGGCCAGGGTCAGGACGACACCGAGCAGGGCGTGGCGCCAGTCGATCATAGTGGATAAATGCATGATGAAGTCACTCCTATACTGATATTTGAGATGACTCCAGTATAATCTGTCTCTTTCAATAAGTAAAATACTAGGATATAATATAAATCATAAGTATTTACCTATGAAATGAGGAGGAGAAGTCCATGACCTTGCGCCATTTCCGCATTTTCCTGGCTGTCTGCGAGCGGCTGAGCATGACCGAAGCGGCCCGCCAGCTCCACATCAGCCAGCCGTCAGTCACCCAGGCCATCCATGAAATGGAAAACCATTACGGCATATTGTTATTCGAACGCCTGGGTCGTCATATTTACCTGACCGCTGCCGGCGAGAACTTGAAACAGTATGCCTATCAGATTTTATCGCTCTGCCAGCAGGCTGAAGACAGCCTGACGGCCATGCAGCATCAGCTGCCAATCCGCCTGGGCGTCAGCATCACCATTGGCGACATCTTCCTGGTCGAACTCCTGACGCATTGCCGTCAGATACATCCTGAATGGGACATCCTGTCGGCTATCCACAATACGGAGGAACTGGAACAGCTCCTGATGGAAGATAAACTGGACCTGGCCCTTGTCGAAGGACGAGTCCATTCGCCATACCTCGTATCCCGGCCCATCCTTACGGATTATCTGACCCTCATCGCTTCGCCGAACAGCGAATGGAGCCGTAAGGCCATTACAGCGCCGCAGGACCTGGACGACCTGCCCGTCTTCGTCCGCGAACAGGGAAGCGGCACGCGGGACCTCTTTGAGCGCGTCCTGGAAGACCACCACCTGACCTGCCGCATCATCGGCGTCTACAATAACTCCGAAGCCATCAAGAAAGCCGTCATGGCCAACTTAGGCGTATCCGTCCTGTCCCGCCGCCTGGTTCAAAACGAAATCGAAACGGGCCGCCTCGTCGAACTCCCTTTGCCGGGCCTCGAATTCAAGCGCCATTTCCGCCTAGTACATCACAAAAACAAATACCTGATACAGCCCATGCAGGACCTCATATCCATCTGCTGCCACAGTGATGAATGGCTGTGATGGAACCTAAAAATGACCGCCATCTGTCTGCCGACGGAGCGGTCATTTTTGATTGATTTATTTCTTTTCCCGTGTGCTTTCGCCGACGATGTACGGCGGGCGGCCTTTGCTTTCATTATAGATGCGGCCGACGTATTCGCCGAGGATGTCCATGAAGGTGAACTGGACGCCGCCGATGAAGAGGATGAGGGAGATGAGGGACGGATAGCCTGGGACGTCTTCGCCGAAGAGTAGGGTGCGCAGGACGATGAAGACGAGATAGATGGCGGCGACGATGGCCAGGAAACAGCCGGTAAAGGCGGCGATGCGCAAAGGCGCCGTCGTGAAGCTGGTAATGCCGTCGATGGCCAGGTTGAAGAGCTTCCAGTAGTTCCACTTGGTCTTGCCCGCAGCCCGGGGCCGTTCAAAGAGGATTTCTTTCTTCTCGAAGCCAATCCAGCTGAACAGGCCCTTGGTGTAGCGCTGACATTCGCGCAGGCTGCGCAGGGCCTTGACGCAGCGCCTGTCGAGCAGGCGGAAGTCGCCGACGTCTTCCTGGACCGGGACGGGGGACAATTTCTTGAGCAGGCGGTAATAGACGTGGCTCGACCACTTCTTGAAAAACGTTTCCCCTTCGCGGCGCCGGCGGCGGGCCGAGACGTCGCGGTAGCCTTTTTCCCACCAGGCGATCATGTCCGGCAGGAGTTCCGGCGGGTCCTGGAGGTCGGCGTCCATGATGACCAGGGCGTCGCCTTCGGCGTAGTCCATGCCGGCCAGCATGGCTGCTTCCTTGCCGAAGTTGCGCGACAGGGATACGTAGGCCACGCGCTTATCTTTTTCGTGGAGCTGGCGCAGGATGGGCAGGGTCTGGTCGCGGCTGCCGTCGTTGACGAAGATGAAGGTAAAGGCGTAGTCCGGCAGGGCGTCGATGACGGCGCACGTCCGCTGGTAGAACTGGGGCAGGACGGCTTCTTCGTTATAACAGGGGACGAGGATGTCGATTTGCTTCATCGTTTGTCACCTCCGGCGGCGGCCCGGTTCAGGAGGACCGTATAGTCTTCGACGTCGAGGCGCTGGGCCGGAACCGTTCCCAAAACGCGCAGGGCTTCGTCGCAGTATTTCGGCTGGACGACGACGATAGCCGGCTGGTCGCTGTTCCAGAGGTCATACAAGTCCTGGCTGCCGTAGTACATGTTCGTCTGGTCCGTATGATGGATGCCGAATTCCAGCTCGCCCATGAAGTTACCCGCAGCGATGGGACGATCCAGGTAGTAGACCAGGCCTGGCATGAACGAGCCATACATGATGATCGGCGTGCTGTCCGGGACGTTCAGGGACCGGATGTCCTGACTGACTGTATAGGCCGTCTGATGGTCGTGAATCTGGCCCTGGACCTGATGGGCGCCGAGGCCGAAGCCATAGGCCATGACGCTGAGGATAACCAGGACCGAGAGGAAGTCCTTCTTGCGATGCCAGACCCAGGCCGCTGCCAGGGTGCCGACGAAGAGCGAGGCGATGAGCAGGCCGCCGTGGGTCAGGAAGTCGGCGACGGTCAGGAAATCGGTGTGCATGAGGTAGGCGATGCCCGCTGCCGTAAACAGCAGGCAGAGGATGGCATTGATGAGAAAACTGTGGCCGAGCCAGCGCCCTTCCTGACGGCACCGTTCGATAGAAGCGGCCAGGAGGACCGACAAGGGCAGCCAGCAGGGCAGGATGTACGTCGGCAGTTTCGAGTCGGAAATACTGTAGAAGACGTAAATCAAGCCGGCCCAGAGGGCGAGCAGCAGCAGGTCCTGCTTATGCCGCAGGGAACCGGGCTTGCGGAAAATCCCGTCTTTGCTGAAGAACGTCGCCACGAAGCCCGTCCAGGGCATGAGGCCGGCGATGAGGACCGGGACGAAGTAGTACCAGGGATGGAAGCGTTCGTGCATCTTGGTGGCGAAGCGCAGGAAGTGTTCGCGGATGAAGAAGAAATAGAAGAAGTCCGGATTCTTCTGGCAGACCAGGTAGTACCAGGGCACGGCGATGACCAGGAAGAGGATGATGCCCGGCAGGTAGAAGAGTTTGAGGAAGAGGCGCGGCCGCTTGCTCAGCAGGGCATACCAGAAGAGGATGCCGACGGGGAAGACGATGGCGATGAGCCCTTTCGTGAGCATGCCGAAACCCATGGCAGCGTAGAAGACGAGCAGGTATTTCTTGTTTTCCGTCCGTTCAAAGACGTAGAACGAGACCAGGCAGGCATCGATGAAAAAGGTCAGGGCCATGTCCATGACGCCGATAGAGGCGACGATGAGCTGCAGTGCCGACGTAGCCACGATGACGGCAGCCAGGAGCCCTGTGCGCTGGTTGTACATGGTCTTGGCCAGCCAGAAGGCCAGGAAGACGTTACCAAGGCCCGTCAGGGCCGGCAGGATGCGGCCAGTGAATTCACGGATGCCAAAGAGCTCCATGGACAGGGCCGTGACCCAGTATTGGAAAATAGGCTTCTCGAAATAGGGCATGTAATCGAAGTGGGGCGTGATGTAGTCGCCGGACAGGACCATTTCCATGGCGACCCGGTGATAGCGTCCTTCGTCGAGGTCGATGAGATGATACGACCCGATGTGGGCCAGGTACAAAAAGGCCGCAGCGGCGATGAACAGGCCTATCAGAAAGCGCCGGTGGCGGCGAAGTGCGTCAGTCATAAAATACCTCCTATATATGTGCGTTACTATATAGTATACAGGAAGATTATAAATAAATCATAAAAGAAATGACAATTTCCTGTATTTTCATATTTCTGTGACATATGTCATTTTTACCTTAATGCGTCAGGGACAGGCGCGGCCGTCTGGGTTTGACGATGAGCAGGACGCCGCCCAGGACCAGGAGAATGCCCAGGGCTGTATGCCAGGTGAAGGCTTCGCCCAGGACGAGGATACCGCTGACGACGCCGACGACGGGGACGACCAGTATGGCGACGCCGGCCTTGCCGGCTTCCATGTGGGCGAGGATATAATTCCATAAGAAGAAGCCGACAGCTGCAGCCAGGATACCGTTATAGAGCAGACAGGCGGCAGCTGTTGTTGTCCAGTGGATGGAAGGCTGTGGGACAATCAGGGCGACGATGAAGAGCAGGAGCGAGCCGACGACCATCTGCCAGGCCGAGTACTGCAGGGGCGGACTGTCCTGGAGGTGCCGTTTCAGGATGATGCCCGATGCGGCCCAGGCGGCGGCCCCGGCGAGGACGATGGAGACGGCTGTCATATTGCCCAGGTCATGGATGTCCATGAGGACGAAGAGGCCGGCGATGCAGATGGCTATGCCGGCTATTTTCCGGAGCGTCAGCCTTTCTTTGAGGAAGAGCTGGGCCAGAATGGCCATCCACACGGGCATGGTGTAGTTCAACACGGAGACGACGCCGGCTGTCAGCGAATACATGCCGATCTGCATGCAGACATTGTTGACGGCAATCTGCAAGATGCCCGTAGCGGCGATCCACTTCCAGTACTTCCGTTCCGGGACGGGAATCCGGCGCCAGGCGCAGACCGAGAGCATGACGGCGGCGCCGATGAGGAAGCGGAAGGCCACGAACAGGACGGGCGGGAAATAAGCATTGGCCGTCTTCATGACGACCCAGTTGAAACCCCAGATGGCATATAATAGAAATAGAGCGCGCATCATAGGAAAACACCTTCTTTTTTTAGAAATTGGTTAGCAACCTTATTTTATCGGACGGGAGAGGAGAAATCAAGGCAGCGGCCCGTCCGGCAGGGCATGGACAGACAGGCCGGGAACGGCTATAATGGAAGAAAAGATTTACAGGAGGAGCGATTCTTATGTTACATATTGGCCTGACCGGCGGCATTGCCTCCGGCAAAAGTACTGTCGTCACCATGCTGCGCGAATTGGGGGCAGGTATCGTCGACTGCGACGTCATTGCCCACGACGTCGTCGAACCCGGTTCAGAAGGACTTGCGGCCGTCGCTGCGGCTTTTGGGCCGAAGACGCTCTTAGCCGACGAATCCATGGACCGGGCCTACATCGGCAGCGTCGTCTTTGGCGATAAGGCGAAGAAAGCGCAGCTCGAAGCCATTTTATTCCCCCTCATCCATGCCGGCATCGACGGGGAAATCAAAAAAATCGAAGAAAATAAAAAAAATCCTGTCATTTTCCTTGACATGCCCCTGCTTTATGAGGTAAAATACGATTCGTACGTTGACGAAACGTGGCTGGTGTACGTCAATCCGGTAACGCAGCTTACGCGGCTGATGAAGCGGAACGGCTATCCCGAAAGTGAAGCACTGGCACGGATTCATGCACAGCTTCCTATCGACGACAAACGGTCTTTGGCACAGGTCATCATCGACAATACCGGCTCTCCGGAAGAGACGCAGAAACAGGTACTCGTCGCATGGCAGGCCTTGATGGACCGCATCAAAGGGTAGGGAGAAGACGTTGAGAAAAAGAGCAAGCACCAAAGGGAAAATCATCATAGCGGCATTATTGATATGTCTGTCCGCATCGTACTTTTATTCTTGGAAAGATGATGTCATGCGGAAGTTCGTATACCCTCTCCAGTACGATTACCTGGTTCGGCAGTATGCCTACGAAGACAAAGTCGACCCCGCCCTGGTGGCGTCCGTCATCTTAGTGGAAAGCAAGTTTGACGAACGAGCTGCTTCCCAGCCCGGTGCTCATGGCCTCATGCAGGTCATGCCCGACACGGCACAATGGATTGCCGATGAGATGGGGATGACCGACTACACGCCTGAAAAACTCAATGACGTCCGTACAAACATCAGGTTGGGAACCTGGTATCTGGCCTACTTATTGAAGGAATACGACGGGAATCAAGTACTGGCCTTGGCTGCGTATAATGCCGGCCGGGGACATGTCGACTCGTGGATCCAGAAATATGGCTGGACGAAAAATTTTCAAGAAATTGAAAAAATCCCCTTTTCAGAAACGCGAGAATATGTTAGAATAGTCTTGCTGAACGAAAAGCATTACAAACAGCTTTACGATTTCTGAGTTATGCGGTTGTGGCGGAATGGCAGACGCGCTGTCTTCAGGCGGCAGTGATCTTCGATCGTGCGGGTTCAACTCCCGCCAACCGCACCATTTTTACTATGGATGCTACATTGATTGAAACACTCAAACAATGGAATATCACAACTGTTCTCCCACTTTCAGTGGGAGATTTTCAGTTATTGGAAGAATATCGCATGATCGAGAAAGACGGCAAGCCCGTCGAGTACCGCTTGTTCACCTATGAGAATCACGTCAACGGCTGGACCGTGCGGGCTATCTTGAATCCCGAATCGGAAGAATTCTCTATCCGGACGGATATCGGCATGCTGGAATTCGCCCTCATCGAATTCATCACCGATTCCTTCGACCTCTTCCGGTCCATGGTCGAAGAGCGCCTGGCCCGTATCATCCACGACGATTACGTCGAACGGAGCCGCAATTTCAGCGTCATCCTCAAGAACAAGGGCGTCCCTGACGTCGCATGGGATGAGTTCCTGCCCGACAGCTATCAGGGCTTCCGGCGCCTGGTCAAGCCCAACGATGCCGTGCGCATCATCAACGGGTCCTACATGATCCTGGCTTATTACGACGCAGCCACGCGCAGCGGCCTGTCCCTGATGTACAACGTCCTGCGCGACGATTTCTTTGCTGAACGGCGGGTGCAGAACTTCCCGCACCTGGTCCACGACTTCGATACGTCGTCTTTGAAGGAGCTGGAGAAAGCCTTGCGGAAACGCCTCCTGCCCGTCCTCGACGAAATCGCGGCTGACCGGGACAAATCATTGTCAGAATGAGCAGACAGTGGTATACTAAAAGTAATTTAGATGTTTAGATGCGAAGAGTGGGTGAAAGCCCACTCTTAACTTTTACCTGTAGGAAATTTTGAAGATAAGCTGGTGAATACGATGAGACGTGAACACATTGAAGATTTGATTGCCAAAGAAGTAGAACAGATTATTGAAGGGACTAATCTGGAGCTGGTCGACGTCGAATACGTGCGCGAACGGAACTGGTACCTGCGCGTATTCATTGATAAAGAAGGTGGTGTCGACCTGGAAGACTGCCAGGCTGTCAGCGAGAAGCTGAGCAAGGTACTCGATGAAAAAGACCCGATCAGCGACAACTATCTCCTGGAAGTATCGTCGCCGGGACTGGACCGCATCCTCAAGAAGGATAAGGACTTCGTCCGCTACGCTGGCCGGTCCGTCGATATCCATTTCTTTAAGGCCCGCAACGGCGTCAAGGACCTGACGGCAGACCTTGTCAAAAAGACTGATGACGGACATCTCATCGTCCAGGTCGATGACCGTGAAGATAAGATAGACATGAAAGAAATATCGCAAGTCCGTTTGCATATTGATTTTTAGTGGAGGTTATTAACGTGAATAAAGAATTGCTCAATGCTATTGCTTACTTATCTAAAGAGAAAGGCGTATCTGCGGATGTCATCTGTGATTCCCTGGAAGCCGTCCTGATCACGGCCTACAAGAAGGAACCCGATGCCAACCCGACAGCCGAAGTCGAACTGAACCGCTCGACGGGCGACTATGCCATCAAGGCTGCCAAGACCGTCGTCGATGAAGTCGAAGACCCGCATACGGAAATCTCTCTCGATAAGGCCCGCCTCATTGATGTCAATTACGAAGTCGGCGACGTCGTCAACGTCGATGTCACGCCGGACAATTTCGGCCGCATCGCCGCCCAGGCTGCCAAACAGGTCATGATTCAGCGCCTGCGCGAAGCGGAACGCAACATCGTCTATGATGAATTCTCGGACCGCACGGACGACATCATCACGGGCATCATCCAGCGCATCGAGAACCGCAACGTCTACGTCGACCTGGGCAAGGCTGAAGCCATCCTGCCGGCATCGGAACAGATCCCGTCGGAAACGTACAGCGTCGGCCAGCGCATCAAGTGCTATGTCGTCGAAGTCCGCAAGACGACGAAAGGCGCCCAGATTCTCGTATCCCGGACCCATCCGGGCCTCTTGAAGCGCCTCTTTGAACTGGAAGTACCGGAAATCTACGAAGGCGTCGTCGAACTGAAATCCGTCGCCCGCGAACCGGGCCGCCGTTCTAAGATCGCCGTCTATTCCCGCGATGCCAATGTCGATTCCGTCGGTGCCTGCGTCGGCCCGAAAGGCTCGCGCGTCCAGAACATCGTCTCGGAATTGCAGAATGAAAAGATCGACATCGTCAAATGGGATGAAGACCCGGCGGTCTACATCGCCAACGCCCTCAGCCCGGCTCAGGTCATTTCGGTCACGGTCGATGAAGACGAAAAATCGTCGAGCGTCGTCGTACCGGATTACCAGCTGTCCCTGGCCATCGGCAAGGCCGGCCAGAACGCCCGCCTGGCTGCGAAACTGACCAACTGGAAGATCGACATCAAGAGCGAAAGCCAGGCTGCCGAACTGGCTGCCCAGGCAGAAGCTCCGCAGGACAGTGAACCGGCCGATGACATCGACATCCTCAGCGACCTGGCCATGCCGGCAGCTGACGATGTTGCAGCCGATACGGAAGGAGAATAAGCCATGAAGACCCGAAAGACTCCCATGCGCGTCTGTGCCGGCTGTCAGGAACAGAAGAGCAAGAAGGAAATGATCCGCGTCGTCCGCACGCCGGAAGGCGCTGTCGAGATCGACAAGACCGGCAAGAAGTCCGGCCGCGGCGTCTATCTCTGCCCGAACAGCGAATGCCTGGAAAAAGCTTATAAGGAACATCGCCTGGAACGGTCCCTGAAGACCAAAGTGTCCAGCGAAATCTATGAACAGCTGAGAAAGGAACTGCTGTGAGCGACAAGGTCCTGAATCTCCTCGGCCTTGCCTGCCGGGCTGGCAAGACCGTCTGCGGTGATGGAGCCGCACAGAAAACATTGAAGCGCCGGCGCGTCCCGCTCTTATTCCTGGCCTCCGACGGCGGCAGCGATAACGTCGAGAAATATCGCCGCCTGGCGGAGCGGAAAGGGATCACCGTCGTTGATACATATACGAAAAATGAATTAGGCAGTGCCGTCGGCAAAGCCCAGAGCGTCATCATCCTCATTGATGACAAAGGCTTCGCCGGGGCCATAGAGAAAGTGAAGCGTGATGAATAGAAGGGGGTAACTAGATGACGAAACGAGTATACGAAGCCGCAAAAGAATACGGCGTTCCCGCAAAGACAGTAATCAAGACGCTGGAAGATCATCACATCAAAGCCGGTAATTTCACCGGTATTGACGCCAATATGAAGTCCATCCTCGATGCATCCTTCAAAAAGGGTGCCAAAGGGGAAGCACAGCGTGGACATAAACAGGAAAATAAACAGACAGGGGAAGGAACTAGCCGAAAAGTGAACGAAACGAGCCGACAGAACAAAAACAAAAAACAGGGCAATACGCCGAAACAGAATAACCAAAATCAGGACAAGAAACGCCAGAACCAGGGCAATACGCCGAAACAGAATAACCAGAATCAGGACAAGAAACGCCAGAACCAGGGCAATGGGCAGAACCAGCCGAACCGCGGTGCCAAAGCCGCTCAGGGCCAGAACCAGGGCAGCCGTCCGCAGAACCATAAAGGCGGCAATAACGGCGGCCAGAGCAGCCAGGGCCAGCAGGGCGACAACAAGCGCACCAAGTATTTTGGTCATTCCCAGGGCGGCAATGACAACCGCAGTGGCAACAAGAACAAGCGCGGCGGCCAGAATAACCGCAATAACAACAAGAATAACGGCGGCAACCGTCCCCATACGCTGTTGTCCAATGTCCTGAACAAAGGCAAGCACAACAAGAACAAGCGCAACCAGAAGCATCAGGCACCGGTAGCGCAGGAAGCTCCGAAGAAGAAGAAGAATTATCCGACGGCTATCGAACTGCCGGAAACAATCATCGTCAAGGATTTTGCCGAACGCCTGGGCCGCGATGTCGGCGAAGTCATGAAGAAGCTCCTCATGGGCGGCATCATGGCGACAATCAACCAGGAACTGGATTTCGATACGGCCTCCCTCGTTGCCGATGAATTCGGCGTCACCGTTACCAAGGAAGCACCGCCGGAAGACCCGACGGAAATCGAAGAAATCATCGACCCGCCGGAAACCCTCAAGACCCGTCCGCCTGTCGTCACCATCATGGGCCACGTCGACCACGGCAAGACGAGCCTCCTCGACGCCATCCGTCAGACCAATGTCACCAGCCACGAAGCCGGCGGCATTACTCAGCACATCGGGGCTTATCAGGTCCGCTACCAGGGCAAGAAAATCACCTTCATGGATACGCCGGGCCACGAAGCTTTCACGGCTATGCGTGCCCGCGGTGCCCAGGTCACGGATATCGCCGTCCTCGTCGTCGCAGCTGATGACGGTGTCATGCCGCAGACTGTCGAATCCATCAACCATGCCAAATCGGCTGGCGTCCCCATCATCGTCGCTATCAACAAGATCGATAAGGAAAGCGCCAATCAGGAACACGTCATGCAGCAGCTGACGGAATACGGCCTGGTCAGTGAAGACTGGGGCGGCGACACCATCATGGTCCCCGTTTCGGCACATAAGAAAATCGGCCTCGACGATCTCTTGGAAAATATCCTCGTCCTGGCAGAAGTACAGGACCTCAAGGCCAACCCGAACCGTCCGGCTCAGGGTGTCGTCATCGAAGCCAAGCTGGATAAAGGCCGCGGCCCGGTCGCTTCCGTCCTCATCCAGAAAGGGACCCTCCGCGTCGGCGATACGATCATCGTCGGCACCTGCTTCGGCAAGGTCCGCGCCATGAACAACGAACGGGGCGAACGCGTCAAGAAAGCGGAACCGTCCATCCCAGTCGAAATCCTCGGCCTCAACGACGTACCGGAAGCCGGCGACATCCTCAACGTCACCGACGAAAAGACGGTCCGTTCCGTTGCCGAAAAACGCCTGGAAAAGAAACGTTCGTCCGAACTCCACGTCAATGCCAAAGTCACCCTGGATGACCTGTTCAACCAGATCCAGCAGGGCGAACTGAAGGAACTGCCCCTCATCATCAAAGGCGACGTCCAGGGTTCCGTCGAAGCCCTGAGCCAGTCCCTCATGGGCATCAAGAGCGACGAAGTCCGCATCTCCATCGTCCATGCCGGCGTCGGCGCCATTAACGAATCGGATATCATGCTGGCTTCGGCATCGAACGCCCTGATCATCGGCTTCAACGTCCGCCCCGATGCGGCAGCCCGCAAGATGGCAGAACATGAAAAAGTCGACATGCGCATGTACCGCGTCATTTACGACGCCATCAACGACGTCGAAGCGGCTATCAAAGGGATGCTGGAAAAGAAATACGAAGAAAAGATCGTCGGCCGTGCTGAAGTCCGTAAAGTCATTACGACGCCGAAAGTCATCGTCGGCGGTTCCTATGTCAAGGAAGGCAAGATCACCAGCACGTCCAAGATACGCCTCATCCGCAACGGCATCGTCATCCACGAAGGCGAAATCGACGGCCTGCGCCGTTTCAAAGATGATGTCAAGGAAGTCGCAGCCGGCTACGAATGCGGCATTACCCTGGAAAAATACCGCGACATCAAGGAAGGCGACGAAATCGAAGCCTACGAAATGGTCGAAGTCGAACCCGAATAAAGGGAGGTACGTACTATGGGAGAATTACGAGTACGCAAGATACAGGAATTTATCAAACAGGAAGTATCGAAGATGCTCCTGAATGAACTGAAAGATCCGCGCATCGGTTTCGTCACCGTCACCGATGCCCGCATCACCGGCGACCTGCGCGATGCGACAGTCTACGTCAGCCTCTCCGGCAGCGACGAAGCCAAGCAGGAAACGCTGAAAGCCCTGAAGAGCGCGACCGGCTATATCCGCACGGAAGTCGGCAAGCGCCTGGGTATCCGCTATTCGCCGACCATTGTGTTTAAAGAAGATACATCCCTCGATTACGGGATGAAGATCGATAAGATTCTTCGCGACATTGAAAAGAAGGACTGATACCCATGAATTGTTCGGCTCAGGAAATCTATACCTTACTGCGCCATTACGATAAGATCCTGCTGACAGCCCATGTCAGTCCCGATGGCGACGCCATCGGCAGCCTCCTGGCCTTGTGGCACTGGCTGCAGCTGCAGGGGAAGAAGGCCGTCATGGTCATTGACGACGATATCGACGACCGCTATGACTTCCTCGACGGCCTGCAGTACATCAACAAGCCGGAGCAGGTCGAAACGGATGATTCCTGGTTGACCGTCGTCCTCGATGCGACGGGCCTCGGCCGCATCGGCCAGGCTGAAAAGCTGGTCCACGGCAAGGTCCTCAACATCGACCACCATATTTCCAACGAGCATTTCGCCCAGTGGGAATACGTCCGGCCCGACTGCGCGGCGACAGGCGAAATCCTGACCTACCTCTTCGACCTCTGGCAGCGGGACTGGAACACGGCCATGGCCGATGCCCTCTATACGGCTATCGCCACGGACTGCGGCTTCTTCAAGTTCAACAACACGACAGGCCATACGCTGCGCATGGCAGCCCTCCTCGTCGACCACGGCGCCCGGCCCGATTTCATTTCGGAACACCTCGACGCCCGGTCCCTGGAAAAACTGAAGGCCCTGTCCAAGGTGCTGGAACACCTGGAGCTCTTTGATGACGGCCGCATTTCCTGCCTGTCCTACACGCCGGAAGTCCTCAAGATCACTGGCGAACACACGGGGATGTACATGGATTACGCCCGCAACGTCAAAGGGTCGGAAGTGGCTTTTACGGTCAAATACGTCAGCGATAAGGAAACGCGGGTCAGCCTGCGCTCGAAGGGCATGGACGTCAATGCCGTAGCCGCTGTCTTCGGTGGCGGCGGCCACGTCCGCGCAGCCGGCTGCACCTTGGATAAGCCTTTGGATGAAGCGAAGAAACTCATCGTAAAGGAAATCGAAAAACGCCTATGATACACGGAATCATCAATGTACTGAAACCGACGGGCATGTCCAGTCACGACGTCATCGGCTGCCTGCGCCGTATCTATGGCATGAAGAAGATGGGCCACGCCGGCACCCTGGACCCTTTGGCGGCCGGTGTCCTGCCGGTCTATGCCGGTCAGGCGACGCGCCTCATCGAATACGGTGACAGCGACGTCAAATCATACCATGCCGAATTCGCCTTAGGGTTGGCGACGGATACGGAAGACAGTACGGGGACCGTCGTCGAAACGGCGGCCGTACCGGATCTGTCGGCTGACGACGTGCGCCGCGTCCTGGCGTCCTTTGTGGGCGACATCAAACAGGCACCGTCCAAATATTCCGCCATCAACGTCAACGGCGTCAAGGCCTATAAACTGGCCCGGCAGGACGTCGATTTCACCCTGCCCGTGCGCCACGTGACCATCCACGACCTGCGCCTGCTGTCCTTTGACGGCCGGCGCGGCACCTTTGCCGTGACCTGTTCCAAAGGGACCTACGTGCGCTCCCTCATCCGCGACCTGGGTCAGGCCCTGGGTACCTGCGCCTGCATGACCTATCTGGTCCGCACCCGGGCCGGGCTGTTCACCATCGACGATGCAGCGACGCTGGAAGAACTGGAACGGGACCCCATGGCCTATGTCCGGCCGGCCGATATGGCTATCCAGGACCTCAAAAAGGCGAATTGTTCCGCCAAACAGTGTGCCTTCCTGCTCCAGGGCCGTCCCGTGCCCTTTGCCGGACCGCATCTGGCCGATGGCGACGTCATCCGCGTGTACGGGCCGGACCAGCGGCTCATGGGCATTGCCCGCTACGACGGGGAACACCATATCCTGCGGCCTCATAAGATGTTCGCAGAGGGATTGTGAGGTAACTAACGATGGAAATATTCCACTCCTTTCAGGAAATCACCGGCTTTACCGGAGCCGTCGTGGCCCTTGGGACTTTTGACGGCGTCCACCGGGGCCACCAGATGGTCATGAAGACGGCCATCAAACGGGCCGCTGCCTGCGGTGTGAAAACCATGGTCGTCACCTTTACGGCCCATCCGCTGTCCGTGTTGTGTCCGGAAAAAGAACCGCTGCGCCTGGCCACAATCGGCCAGAAAGCGGAATATATCGAAGCCGTCGGCATCGACGGCCTGGTCCTCCTGCCCATGAGCCAGACCCTCTTGCAGGAATCGCCGGAAGAGTTCTGCCAGAACCTCCTGACCTACATCCATCCGTCGGCCATCGTCGTCGGCTCGAACTTCACCTATGGTGCCAAGGCGGCAGGCAATACGGAGACCATGAAATTCTTCATGAGCCAGTACGGCATCCCCGTCGTCGCCCTGACCCTCCTCGAACGGCCGGGCCGGACGACAGCCATCAGCAGCACCGTCATCCGCCGTCTCATCCAGATGGGCCACATGGAAACGGCCGAGAATCTCCTGGGCCGTCCCTTTGCCCTGACCGGCACCATCGTGCCCGGCGACCGGCGGGGGAGGACCATCGGTTTCGCTACGGCCAACATGCTCATCCCCATCAACATGGCCATCCCGCCAGACGGCGTCTACATCACCGAACTGTGGTGGGACGGCAAGGGCCATCCGGCCATGACCAACATCGGCGACAACCCGACCTTCGAGAACCAGTACCGCCGCATCGAGACCCACGTCCTCGACTGGGACGCTGACCTTTACGGCAAAGAAGTGAGCCTGCGCTTCCGCAAGCGCCTCCGCGGCGAAAAAACCTTCGCCACTGCCGACGACCTCGTCGCCCAGATGAAAAAAGACGAAGCCGCAGCGCGCCAGTTCTTTCAAAGATAATTTGTAGTACGGAGTTTGTAGCCGTATACTGTAGGGGCTCGCACGTGGCGAGCCCGTCAGGATATGTGCGATTTTCTAGCCAGCTTGCCAGGAAATTATCCACAACCGTAAAAAATAAGCCGTCACAGGAAGTGATTTTTGCTTCCTGTGACGGCTTATTTTTTTGCGGTCTAATTATTTGATGAAAGAGAATACAGGTTGCAAAATAAATACACGGCCAGCGGCCCTGTGCGTAGGGGTCGACCTTTAACCTCTCAGACCGCCTTTGGCGGCCAGCTCCCCTATAAAGAGAGCCTTGTGCGGCCCGTTGCGAGATGCGACCACAACCTATCCGAGTATAATGTCAGGCTTTTACGAGCCACGAACCACGAACAACGAGCCACTATTTTTTCGCGAGCCGAGGGTCACTCGAGGCGATGTCGTTATTCTGAGTTTATTGCCGCGTATGTCATTGGGGATGTACACAGGATTCACGCGGGACGCCCGCTACGGCTGTCCGTTCTGGCAACCGTCTTGCGCCTTCCGTTGGTCGGCGCCTTACGGACCAGAAAGGCTTTGGGCGTCCCCTACGGAGGCGGCCGGCGGGCCGTCAGGCCCTAAACTCGATGAACGATGAACGACCTACGACGAACGGCTTTTCTCCGACCGTCAGGCCCTAACATTAAAAGAAAGGCAGGGCTGACTATTGATTTAACCTGATTCTGCAAGAAGTCTCCCGCCTCTTTAGGCGGTGAGATGAATTGCAGGTTTTTCTGAGGGTTCGATGCCCTCA
>ERZ773195.1464-NODE-1464-length-17319-cov-4.222544_pt1 | contig 17319 bp, 16 predicted proteins | sample MGYA00580530_ERZ773195 | MGnify/ENA primary metagenome ERZ773195 (study PRJEB29015, sample SAMEA2737751) | human gut metagenome | biome: human gut; feature: human-associated habitat; material: faeces | place: China | collected 2012 ...
TGAATCAGCTCCTGGATCAGCACGGTCTTGCCGACACCGGCGCCGCCGAACAGGCCGATCTTGCCGCCCTTGGGATACGGCTCCAGCAGGTCGATGACCTTGATGCCGGTCTCCAGAATCTCCACGGCGGGGCTTTGATCCTCAAAAGAGGGCGGATCCCGGTAAATGCTCTTGCGGGGCGTTTCCGCCGGGAGCGGCTCTCCGCCGTCGATGGGCTGGCCCAGCACGTTGAACATCCGGCCAAGCGTCTGCTCTCCTACCGGGACCTCAATGGTCTTGCCGGGAGCGGTTACCTTCATGCTCCGGGCCAGACCCTCGCTGCCCGCCAGCATGATGCAGCGGACGACCCGTTCGCTCATGTGCTGGGCTACCTCCATCACGCGGGACTGACCGTTCAGCTCCACGGACAGCGCTTCCTTGATCTTAGGCAGATGTCCGGCTTCAAACTCCACATCTACCACAGGGCCGGATACCTGCGTGATCGTTCCGATTTTCATACTGTTATCCCTCGCTTCCAAAGGTTCCCCGCTGTGCCGCCGCGCCTGCGGAAATTTCTGTGATCTCCTGGGTGATGGCCGCCTGCCGCACGCGGTTGTATTGCAGCCGCAAGGCGCTCAACAGCTCCTCTGCGTTCTGGTTGGCGGCGTCCATAGCGGTCATGCGGGCGTTCTGCTCGCTGCAGAAGCTGTCCAGCAGGGCGCTGTACAGGAAACCGGAGACATAGCTGGGGATCATGCTGTTCAGCACCGCCCCTACGGACGGATAGAATTCAAAGGGCTCCTGCACAGCCTTTTCCTTGGCGGGCGGCGTGAACTGCATCCGGTGGAAAGGCAGCAGCCGGGTGGACTTGGCCTCGGAGAGCAGACTGCTCTCCATATCGGTGTAGACCACGAAGATCTCCTTCAGCGTTCCCGTCAGAAAACCGTCCAGCAGCAGAGCGCTGATCTCCCGCGCCCGGTCCAGCGTGGGATTCTGGGCGGTGTAGAGAAAGCTGTGCTCAATGGGGATCCTGTGCTGGTCAAAGTACCGGCGGCCATACTCCCCCACTACATACAGCTTGGTGTCCGGGTGCTGAGCAAGGAGCTTTTCAGCCTCCTTGATGACGTTCTGGTTGTAGGCCCCTGCAAGGCCCTTGTCCGCCGTGATGACCAGACACCCATAAGTGCCCTCCAGCGGCGTGTTATTGTCCGGCGGATAGAAATAGGGACTGTCCACATCCCCCGCCGTGCGAAAGACCCGCTTGATCTCGCCCCGCAGCGCGTCAAAATACGGCCGGGTGTTGGCCAGATCGTTCCGTGCCTTCCGCAGCTTGGTGGAGGCGATGAGGTACATGGCGTTGGTGATCTTCCGGGTCTGCTGTACGCTTTCAATCCGGTTTTTGATCTCACGGGTATTGGCCATCTCACTCACCGCTCTTTTCCGCGGCTTCCGTCTGGAACCGCGTCAGAAATTCTCTGGACAGCTTCAGAATCGTCTCCCGATCCTCATCGCTCAGCTGACTGCTCTCGTCGATCCGGCGGCACAGCGCTTCGTTCCGAGTCTCCATATCCTGCAGAAGTCCTGCGCGAAAATCGTCCATCCGCGCAAGGGGCACCGTCTGCATCACATGATCCAGCGCCGCCACCAGCAAAATCACCTGCTGGTGCTGCTGATAGGGGTGGTTCTGGGGCTGGCGCAGCAGACGCATCAGGCCCTGCCCGTAAATCAGCTGCCGCTTGGTGGTCTCGTCCAGATCGCTGGAAAACTGGGTAAAGACCTCCATTTCCCGGTACTGGGCCAGATCCAGACGCAGGGCGACTGCCGCTTTTTTCATGGCCTTCGTCTGAGCGTCGCCGCCCACACGGGACACGGACAATCCCACGTTGACCGCGGGCCGCTGGCCGGAGAAGAACAGACTGCTCTCCAAAAAGATCTGGCCGTCGGTAATGGAAATGATATTGGTGGGGATGTAGGCGGACACGTCGCCGGCCTGGGTCTCCACGATGGGCAGCGCCGTCATGCTGCCGCCGCCCAATTCCTCCGAGAGGTGGGCAGAACGCTCCAGCAGACGGGAGTGCAGATAGAACACATCGCCGGGGTAGGCCTCCCGTCCGGGGGACCGCTCCAGCAGCAGGCTCAGCGTCCGGTAGGCCACGGCGTGCTTGGAGAGATCGTCATAGACGATCAGAACGTCCCGGCCCTTCCGCATGAAGTACTCGCCCAGTGCTGTTCCGGCATAGGGAGCGATGTACTGCAAGGACGCCGACGCGCTGGCGGGCGCGTTCACCACGATGGTATAGTCCATAGCGCCCTTGTGCTTCAGATTCTCTACCAGTTGGGCAACGGAACTGGATTTCTGCCCGATGGCAACATAGATGCACACAACGCCCTTCCCTTTCTGGTTCAGAACGGTGTCCAGGGCGATGGCGGTCTTGCCGGTCTGCCGGTCGCCGATGATCAGCTCCCGCTGTCCCCGTCCGATGGGGAACATGGAGTCGATGGCGAGCAGGCCCGTCTCCATAGGAGCGTTTACCGGCTGGCGGTCGATGATGCCGGGGGCCGGGGACTCAATGGGCAGATAGCCCTCTGACGGAATGTCGCCTTGCCCGTCAATGGGCATACCCAGCGCGTCCACCACCCGGCCCAGAAAGCCGTCCCCTACCGGGATACCGGCGGTCTTACCTGTGCGGCGGACGATACTGCCGGATTCGATGGCCTCACTGCCGCCGAACAGGATGCAGCCTACACGATCCGGCCGCAGATCCTGCACCATGCCCTTCACACCGGAGGAAAATTGCAGAATTTCGCCGTAGGCCGCGTGCTCCAGTCCGCTGACGGTGGCGATCTCGTCACCCACCGTCAGAACGCTGCCCACCTCCTCCGGCGCGGCATCCGGCTGCCAGTTGCGGACGGCCTCCCGCATCAGCGGGATCACGGAGACCCCGGCGGGGTTCAGCTGCTCCAGCCGCTCCCGGAATTGCCGCAGACGGCCTTCCAGACTCCAGTCATACAGGTCGGCACCCACTTCCATCCGAAAGCCCTTTTCCAGCGCGGGGTCCTGCTCCCAACGGAGGGGAACCTCCTGCCCGTACTGCTTTTTCAAAAAGGCCGCAAAACGGTTCCGCTGCACCTCACTGGGGGCGTCCGCACTGCGCAGGACCGCTTCCAGTACCGTTTCACGCATGGGACTCCCCCCTCTCCGCCGCGTCCAAAAACTGATCGAACGCATCGCCGTCGGATTGCAGCACCAGCTTTTCCGTGGCTGTCACCGCCAGATCCTTCAGCTCCTTCTGCGCGTCGGACAGCAGCTTGTCATGCTCCCGCTGGGCAGCGGCATGGGCGTCCGCCAGAATTTGCTCCGCCTGTGCCCGTGCGTCGGAGAGCTGCCGCTGCATGGCGGCGTCCGCCGACTTCTGGGCGGCGGCGAGCTTTGCCGCAGCGTCGGCGTCGGCATTTTTCAACTGCTGACGGACCTCTGCCATCGTTTTCTCCGCGTCTGCCAGCGTCTTTGCCGCTTTCGCATCCTGCTCCTGATAGTACTGCTGCCGCTTCTCCATAAACGTCTTGACGGGCTTGTAGAGCAGCAGATACAGCCCGCCTGCCAGAATCACAAAATTCAGCAGGTGCAGCAAAATTTGCTGCCAATCAATATTCAACGGGATATTCACGGTTTCCCACCTGCCTTACTTATAGGACAAAGATGATCAGAATGACGACCAGCAGCGCATAAATGATAGCGGTTTCGATAAAGACCAGTCCCAGCATCAGCGTGGTACGGATCTTGCCCTCCGCCTCCGGCTGACGGGCGATCCCCTCCGCAGACTTGCTGACGGCAACGCCCATGGCCACGGCGCCGCCTGCGGCGGCAAGGCCGATGGCAATACCCGCGGCGATGGACTTGGACCCCGTGGCGTCGCTCTGGGTCTGGGCGGTTTCCGCCGCAGCGGGTGCGGCAGCGGTATCCGTGGAAGAAGCGGCCAGTGCGGGGACTGTCAGGGACAGCACCACCAGCAGGATCAGGAACAGCGCGGGGACCTTTTTCTTAAGCAGTTTCATGTTTATTACCTCCAAAATGATTCAATCCGTAAATGATTGGGATGGTCATGCCCGCCCGGACGCCGGTTCGGGACGCTCCGACACCTCGCCGTAGAACAACGCGGTGAGCATGGTCAGAACATAGGCCTGGATCAACGCGTGAAGCAGGGTGAACAGAACGCCCACCAGCACTGGCAGCACATAGCTCAGCTGCACATAGTAATAGACCAGCTCCGTTACCAGCAGGCCGCTGAGCAGCGCGCCGAACAGACGGAAGCTCATGGAAATAGGCAGCGAGAATTCCTTCAATGTGCTGCCCACGCCCTTCAGACCGTTGCCCGCGATCCCGCCGGAGAGGATCACAAGATAGGATAAGCAGCCAAGGGCGATGGCACCGTTTACGTCCGACAGCGGCGCGGGAAGGGTCACGGAGCGGCCCGTGGTGGTGACGGCCTGCAAGCCCAGCAGCTCAAACAGCGTCCCCACGAAGATATACGCGCCTGCGCCGAAGATGTAGGCCCCCAGAAATCCGTTTCGCTGAGGACTGCTGGTTCTGGCCATACCGTCAAACAGGCTTACGGCCTGCTCCAGCAGCAGCTGGAACCGCCCCGGCACCAGCTTGAATTTCGGGATGACAAACACGCGGATACACGCCGCCGCTATCAGCAGGATAGCGGATACCGTCATGGCGGAGATCAGTCCCGGATTGACGTTTTTCCAGCCGAACAGGCTGATCTGATTTTCCTCATGCAGGACCGCGTCCCGCATGGCGGTCTGAATGGTCTCCGCTTTTCCCGGCGGCGCCGTCAACAGACTGCCCGCGAACAGGACCGCGATGAGCAGGACCCATAGGATCATAAATTTCTTTTTGCTTTTCATGCTGATAGCCGGTCTCCTTTCCACACCGGAATACAGGCGCTGCGGTCTGCCCTGACCGCGTCCCATTTTCCGGCGTGACCGTTAAAGGACTTGTCTTCTAAGAACGCCCGTATTATACTGTTCTAACAGAAAGATGTAAAAAGTATATTTGATATGTTGGACATATCTAAATGATATGGCACGGAGGCGAAAAAAGTGGCTGTTCCCTACGATTATTACCGCATTTTTTACTATGTTGCCCAACACAAGAGCTTTACCAAGGCCGCCGAGGCTTTGGGCAACAACCAGCCCAACATTACCCGCTGCATGAATAATCTGGAACAGGATCTGGGCTGCAAGCTGTTTGTCCGCACCAACCACGGCGTCTCCCTGACCCCGGAAGGCCAACGGCTTTACAGCCGTGCTGCTGTGGCCTTTGAACAGTTGCGCCTTGGCGAAAGTGAACTCCGATCAGATTGCAGCCTGCGGACCGGCAGCATTTCCATTGCCGCCAGCGAAGCCGCGCTCCATCTGACCCTTCTGAACCGCCTTGACGCGTTTCACCGGCGGTATCCGGGGATCCACCTGCGGATCACCAACGATTCCACCCCCCGCGCCATGGAAGGACTGCTGCGGGGACAGGTGGACTGCGCGGCGATCACCACGCCCTGTCCGGTGAGAAAGTCCCTGCAGGAAACGGCGCTGGTCTCCTTCCGGGAGATCCTGATCTGCGGTTCGGATTTTCATGATCTGACCGCAGAAACGCGGAGTCTGCGGGATCTGGAAAATCTCCCCTTTGTGTGCATGAGCAGAGGAACCAGTACATATACCTTTTATCAACAGCTGTTCTTAAAGTATAATCTGGCTTTTCATGTGGAAATGGAAGCCGGCACCATGGATCAGGTCCTCGCGATGGTGCAGAGCAATCTGGGCGTCGGTTTCTACCCGGAGTCCATGGCCGCTCCCGCCCTTGCCGCTGGGACGGTATTCCAGATCCACCTTGCGGAGCCGATCCCGGAACGGTTCGTCAACCTGATCGAGGATACATCCCGACCTCAAAGCGTTGCCATGAAAGCCTTTAAGAAAATGCTGCTGGCCCCGGAGGAAGAACTGGGCAGCTGACGGCGGTAAAAGCCCTGCGGAGCCGATTTAGCGCACGTTGCTTCTTGTGAAAATGACAAGAGAATTTGTTCAAAATATTTAAAAAGCAATGGAAACCGTGCATAGCATGCATGATTTCCATTGCTATTTTGAATGCTCATTTTTTTGCGGATGTGTTGCAAGAATTACTGTCTTAGCCACTGATATGGATAAATTTGGGCTGTGCTTGTTATTTTTCCATGGCCTTTACGGCCTTCACGATGCGGCTGGTGCCCAGACGGGAAGCCCCCAGATTGATGAAATCCTCCGCGTCCTGCAAATTGGCGATGCCGCCGGCAGCCTTGATCTTCACATTGGGGCCCACGTGCTTGGCGAACAGGGCCACGTCCTCACGGGTGGCGCCGCCCCCGCCGAAGCCGGTGGAGGTCTTGATGTAGTCCGCGCCGGAGGCGGTGACGATCTCGCACAGCTTGATCTTCTCCTCGTCGGTGAGGAAGCAGCACTCGATGATGACCTTCAGCAGCTTGCCGCGGCAGGCCTCCTTTATGGCCTTGATCTCCGAGAGCAGCTCGTCCCATTTCCGGTCCTTCACCCAGCCGAGATTGATGACCATGTCCACCTCCTCCGCGCCGTTGTTCACGGCGTCGGCGGCCATGAAGCACTTGGCCGCGGTGGTGTCATAGCCGTTGGGGAAGCCGATGACGGTGCAGATGGGCAGCTTGCCCGCCACATACTCCGCCGCCTGCTTCACATAGCTGGCGGGGATGCACACGCTGGCGCAGCCGTACTTCATGCCGTCATCGCAGATGGCCTTGATCTCGTCCCAGGTGGCCGTCTGGGCCAGAAGCGTGTGATCGCACTTGCTCAAAATGTCTTTCAGTTCCATAAAATTCCCCTTTTAGCGTCTGTCGGTCTCCTCAAGGAGTCCCAACAGGTTTTTTTTCAGTTCTTCGATCGTATACATCCGCCGGTCCCACAACGCGCAGTCCTCCACATCATAGGGGGAGATCAGCCATGTGGCTGCCCCGGCGGTTTTTCCCGCATAGAGATCGTAATAGCCCTGATCGCCGATAAACAGCATTTTTTCGGGAGCGCCTGCCCAATTCCGCATCCGCTGCGGGAAGGTGCGGGGCTTATCGGCGTCGAAAACCACCTCGTCAAAGCAGTCATCCAGCTTCAGATGCCGCAGCAGATCCCGCCCCGGCCCGTCCATGGCGTTGGAGCACACCGTCAGATAGATGCCGCTCCGGCGGAGCGCCGTCAAAACCTCCCGCAGCTCCCCGTCCGGCGCCGGGCCAAACTCCGCGCTGACCAGATCCGCTCTGGCCCGCTGGAATCGGGTCCAGAAGGCCTCCCCTTCCCAGCCGATGCGCCTTGCCAGATACATGGACAAGGTCCAGCCGTCTGAGAGATACGTATACTGCGTGCGGTCAAAATAGCCGGTCGGATCCGGGAGCAGAAGGGCCGCCTTCGAGGAAACCGCAAACAGATCCTCCGGCGTCTGGGGATGGCTCGCCGCCTGCTTGGGCACAAACCGCCCGCAGCGGAGCTGCGGATCCCGCCCTGCCAGGATCTGCTCCACACGGCTCTGTAACGCCGGGACCCACGAGGCGTAGGGCGTATCCGAGAAAAAGTGGGAGATGATCCGGGGATAGATGACCCGGTCCTGATACAGGGTCCCGTCCAGATCAAAGCAGATGGTCTCCGGCCGCCGCGTCTCCATGGTCATACCAGCAGATCCAGCGGAGCGCCGTCCATGCCTTCCGGCTGGATCCCCATCATTTTCAGGATGGTGGGCGCTTCATCCACCAGCCGTCCGTGTTCGACCACCGCGCCCTTTTTCGCGGCGGGGCCGCAGATGATAAAGGGAGGCTTGTCGCCCTTTTCCGGCAGGTGGCCGTGGTTGGCGTTGGAGAGCTTATAGGCTTTCATCTCGCTGACCGGCGTGGCCACCTGCGTCTGATCCGTCAGCTTGCTGAAGGTCACGGATGCCCCCGCCTCCAGCACGAAGTCAAATTCGCCGGTCAGGTGCATGGCCGAGGCTTCTTCTCTGGTAAAGACGCGCTCAATGTAGCGGGGATACTTCTCCTGAAGGGCCAGCAGCTGCCGGTAAACCTCCTCCCGGTCCATCTCCGGCTGGAGATAGATCTGCGCGCTGAGTCCGCACTGGGCGGCAAAAACGTGATAACGGGTCACCCGGCCGTTTTCCTGCTCCAGCCAGCCCATATCCCGGAATACGGAATTGATATGGAACATTTCCGTGCAGGGCAGCTGACCGTGGTCGCCCAGCAGCACGATGTTGGTGTTCTCCGCACCGCCGGTCTCGTCCAGCGCCTCCAGCACCCGGCCCAGCTGCTGATCCACAAAATCAAACGCCCTGTCCAGTTCGGGGCTGTGGACGCCCAGCTTATGCCGCTGGTGGTCCACATAGGAGAGGTGCAGCAGCATGAGATCCGGCTGGTGCTTCCGGATGATGTCTACGGCGCACTGGGCGGCAAATTCGTCCATCTGCGGCGTTTTCATCCAGCAGAGCATATGCTTGTTGGCTTCAAAGATCTCCGCGGCGGCAGGGCTGTCGGCCTGCTGGAACCACGGCGTCGGATCGTCCTTCTCCTCCGGCGCCCAGATCTCTCCAATGTTATAGTCCGCGCCGCTGGCGCCCATCACCGGCCAGGTCACCGTAGCGGTGGAAAGGCCGTTGGCCTTGGCGTAGTCGATCAGCGTGGGAACGCGGATATCCCTGCGGAACCAGTACCAGTCCGCACGGCCCTCCGCGCAGGGCTGGAACCGCTCGTTGTTGCAGATGCCGTGGCGGTCCGGATAGCAGCCCGTGGCGATGGTCGTGTGACAGGGGTATGTCAGCGTCGGATAAATGCAGAGGATATCCTTGGCACAGGCAGCGCCCTCCATGATCCGTCCCAGATGGGGTAGCTGCCGCAGGCGGGGAATATCCGCCGTGATCAAGGCATCAATGGAAATCACAAGTGTTCTGTTCATTCTTCGCCCTCCTCCTTCATACGCTCTGCAAGCTCCTGCTCCATTGCCTGACGCCAGAGCGCCTCGTCAGGTCCCAGATCCGCCTCAGGCGCGACCTTGGCGGACTCCGTCAGGAAATGCTCGATCCCTCTGCCAAGGCGCTGGCCCTCGATGGTGTGCCGGTCATAGACGTAATCCGGCAGGTCAAACGCCTCGCCGTCGCGGATGCGCCGCTTCGTCACGCTGCTGAGCAGGCTGGACCCCCGCTCCTTCCTGCAGGCGCAGAGATAGCGCACCGCGTGGATAAACAGCAGCGCGTAGTCCGACGTATCCCGGGGAAACCGGCGGCTGATGCTCCACAGGGCCTCCACCACCACCGGCGCCACCGGCTGTCCAAGGCCGATGTCCTCCGCACTGATGATCTTCAGCCGCTGCCAGAGGTATTCTGTCATCTCCTCACCGGCGAGATACAGCTCATAGGCCGCTCTGGCGGCCTGCTCCGTCTCTCCCCGCCGGATAAATTTCTGCAATGCGGAGATCACGACATCCGCCGGCTGTCCGCTGGCTGTCACGATATCATGATACAGTATCTCCATGCACCCTCAAACTCCTTTCTCATGAAAGAAATGCAGACTGGCTCCCCCCAGTCTGCATTTCTGTGTGTGGGGTTGTTCAGTTGAGTCCCACGGTCTGCTTCAGATTGTTCAGAGCGGTCTCGGGCTCCACGCCGTTGTCCGCCACTTCCTGCATCATGGTCTTTACCGCGCTGTTCACGGCGCTGGAGGTGGTGACCCCGTTGGTGAAGGCAGGCTCATAGAAGTAGCAGCTGCTCTGGCTGACACCGGCAGTCAGGAAGTCGTGGCCGTCCGCCACATAGTTCTGATACTCCTGACTGTCCACAACGGACTGACGGATCGGCAGATAGCCGGTGCCGCCGACGACTACGGCCAGGTTGGCCTCATAGGAGGTCACAAACTTGATGAACTCATAGGCGGCATACGCCTTTTCCACATTGCCGGTGGTGTTCAGAGCCACGATCACATGGCCTGCGCTGAGGTTGGCGGCCGTGTCACTGCTGACCTGAGGAATGGGAGCGGTGGCCCAGTTCAGATCCGGATTCTTGCTGGGGATGTAGCTGGCCTCCACGCTGTCGCCGATGTACATGGGGATCTGCTCGTTGGCAAAGGGGCCGGAGAAGAACATATCCTCACCTGCGGTGCGCCAGATGCCGCAGTCAACATTGTCCTTCCACAGGTTCAGGACCTTCAGGGCCACGTCCGTATCCTCGTTGGCAAAGTAGATGTTGCCGTTCTGATCGGTATAGCGTCCGCCGAACTGCTTCACCAGCGTCATGAAGCTGCCGGCCAGATTGTCCCAGCCGAAGGCGGGGGCGCCGGTGATCTCACGGATCTTGCTGCAGGTATCCACCATCTCGTCCCAGGTGGTGGGGACCGTCAGGTTGTTCTTCTCGAAGAAGTCCACGTTGTAATAGAGAACCTCAGAGTAGGAATGGATGGGCAGAGAATAGGTGCCCTCCTTCTCATAGTTGGAGTTGGCGTTCCGCAGACCCTCGAAAATGTCGTTATAATCGCTGATGCCCACATCGGGATCGCTGATATAGGGGGCCAGATCCACCACATAGTCGGTCTGGAGGTAATCCGCCACATAGGGACGGAGCGCCAGCGTCACGTCCGGCGCGTTGCCGGCCTTGATCGCCGCAATGACGTTGGAGTACAGCTCAGAGCTGCTGCCGTTGAAGGTGGGAACCACGGTGATCCCCTTTTCCTGTCCCACAGTGTCGTTGAACTCCTTGATCAGGTTCTCCAGAATCCCGGCGTGGACGGGATTGGAAATGGAGTGCCAGAACTGGATCTCCACCGGAGAGGAGATCTCCTTCACCAGCGTATCCTCCTTCTGCGTGCCGCTGCCGGCAGCAGCCTGCTCTCCGGTTTTGGAACCGCAGGCAGCCAGCGACAGAGCCATGGTCAGTGCTAAAAACAAGCTGACGATCTTTTTCATAAAAATGCTCCTCCTGAAAAGTTTTATTTTCTGAATGATTATATTGTGCATGGCCGCCCCGCGGCCACGCGGTCAACCTTTGATGCCGCCCCGGGAAACGCCCTCAATGATCTGCTTGTGGAACGCCAGATAAAACAGCAGCATGGGCAGCAGGACGATGGTGGCGCCGGCCATCTGCAGATTGACCTGAGAGCTGACCGCGTCCCGGAAATGCAGCAGGCCGATGGCCATGACCCGGTGGGCGTCGTCCTTGGAGACCATCAGGGGCCAGATGAACGAGTTCCACTGGCTGATAAACGTCAGGATGCCGATGGTGGCGATGGCGTTCTTGTTCATGGGGATCATGACCCGCAGCAAATACCGCAGATCGCCGCAGCCGTCCACCTTGGCGGCCCGGTACAGCACCGACGGGACCTGCATGAAATACTCCCGCATCATGTAGATGTAGAAGCCGCTGGCCAGCGTGGGAATGATCATGCCCTGAAAGGTATTGACCCAGTGCAGGCGGCTGATGGTGATGAAATTCTGGATGATGAGCAGTTCGGAGGGCACCATCATCGTGGCAAGGCACAGGAAAAAGAACACGGTCTTGCCGCGGAACTCATAGATCGTAAAGGCATAGGCCGCCAGCACCGTGAGGATCAGCGTCAGCAGCGTCCCCAGTCCGGCCACCAGAATCGAGTTGCGGAAGTACAGGCCGAAGGGCGCCGTCCGCAAAGCCTCCGCGTAGTTGCTCCACTGCGGGGTATCCGGAAGCAGGATCGGCGGGATCGCCACGGATTCCGGCAGGGTCTTCAAAGAGGTCGCCAGCATCCACACAAAGGGGAACATCATCACAAATGCGCCGATGATCAGCACGATCAGCTTGACGGATTGGACAAAGCGTCTGCTCATGATACGGTTCCCTCCTTTATACATAGTGCACCAGCCGTCTGGACACCCATTTCTGCAGCGCCGTCAGCGTCAGGACGATCACAAGGAAAATAATGGCCGCCGCGGAAGCGTAATGGACCTGAGAACGGTTGAAGAACATATCGTAGATGTAATAGACCACTGTGATGGCGCTGTTGCCGGGGCCTGCGCCGTTGCCACCGAAGAGCGAGTACACCTCGTTATAGGTCTTGAAGGCGTGGATCACCGAGATGATGACCACCATCCAGAAGGTAGAGGACAGCAGCGGCATGGTGATGCGGAAAAAGACCCGGTGCGGCGGCGTTCCGTCAATGCGGGCCGCCTGATAGTACTGGGGGTCGATTTTTTGCAGACCCGCCAGAAACAGAACGATCTTAAAGGCAAGGCCGTTCCAGACGGTAAAAATGGTGACGGAGACAATGGTCAGATTGGGGGCCGTCAGCCATTTTTGCGGTGCTACGCCCAGAAAGCTGAGAAAATAGTTGATGTAGCCGTAATCGGAGTGGAACAGCCAGCGGAACACCAGTCCGATGGCGATGGTAGAGGTCACATAGGGCAGAAAATAAATGGTCTGGAACACGCCACGGCCCTTGCGGAGGGAGTTGATGAACAGTGCCGAGCCAAGGGCCAGCACAATGGTGATGGGCACGCCCACCGCCACAATGATCAGGGTGTTCCGCAGCGCCAGACGGAAAGCCGGGTCCTTCAGCACATAGGCAAAGGAGGCAAGGCCAAGGCCCTTGCCGGTATCCGTCAGATACACATAGCTCTCATAGAAGCCCATTCTCAGCGTCTTGACGATGGGATAGAACACAAACACGCCCAGAACGGCAAACGCCGGCAGCAGATAAAGATAGGCCTTCGCGCTGAAACGGGTGTTTCCCAGCGGATTCTCCACCCGCTGACGATCCCGGCGGCTCATTGCCCTGCCTCCCCGTACAGCCGGGTGCCTGTGGCCTCGTCAAAGAAATAGACGAATCGGGGATCCAGCGTCAGGCTGACGGTATCGCCCACACGGACCGGCTCCGTAACGTCCAGCAGCGCCCGTGCCTTGGTGTCGGCCAGCTGGAAGGTGATCTGGTTGTCCTTGCCGTGCTGTTCCACAGTCTGCACCTGAATGGCAAGGCCGTCGCCCTTCCGCCATGCTTCCGGACGGATCCCCGTGACGACCGCGCCCTCGTGCCGGAGAGACAGGGGGAGGCGGCAACTGTCAGAAATCTGAAGGCAGCCGTCCTGCACGGGAAAACGGAAATAGGAGATGGGAGGATTGCCAAGGAAGGATGCCACGAACTGATTACCGGGGTTCAGGTACATCTCCTGCGGCGCGCACTGCTGCTGCACGATGCCCTTCTTCATCAGCACGATCTCGTCGGTGATGCTCATGGCCTCCTCCTGATCGTGGGTCACAAATACGGTGGTCACGCCGGTCTCGATCTGGATCCGGCGGATCTCCTCCCGCATTTCCAGACGCAGGCGGGCGTCCAGATTGGACAGCGGCTCATCCAGCAGCAGGATCTCGGGCCGCTTCACCAGCGCCCGGGCGATGGCCACCCGCTGCTGCTGGCCGCCGGAGAGCTGGCTGGGCTTCCGCTTCAAAAGATCTCCGATCTGCACCAGCTTTGCCATTTCCTCCGTGCGTTCCCGGATCTCCTCTTTTTTGACTTTCTGATTCACCAGGGGAAACGCAATGTTCTGCTCCACGGTCATGTGGGGATAGAGGGCGTAGTTCTGGAAAACGAGGCCGATCCCCCGCTTTTCCGGAGGCAGCAGCGTAACATCCCGGTCTCCGAAAAAGATCCGGCCGGACGTAGGGCTCTGAAGGCCGGAGATCAGATACAGCAGCGTTGATTTTCCGCATCCGCTGGGGCCGAGAAGTCCCGTCAGCTTTCCGTCCTGAATCGTCAGGTCTCCGGTATCCAGCGCGCGGACTTCCGCAAAGTCTTTCACCAGTTTTTCCAAGTGAAGCTCCATACTTTGGCTCCTCCCTGTTTTGTGATACCAGAATCATATATGACCCGGCAATTTTTGTCAATATCCTCACATTTCTACATTTTTATGATAAGATTTTATCTTTTTTGAGGGTGCAGACAGGTAATTACTCTGTATCATTTCATAACCATCCTCTATTTTCCGTATTTTGAGCCGTTATTCTCTTTTCTTTTCCCCCCTTCCCGTTCATTTTTTACAAATTTCACATATTTTTATTGCTTATACCTCATATTCATGATAGAGTAATATCAAAAAAACGGGAGGAGTTATCATTATGACCGGTAAGATGGCAAACCGCGCAGATCTGATTATCAAAATACTGATGGCGCAGTCCGGCGCATCTATCAAGGAGCTTTCCGAGCATCTGGGTGTTTCCGAGATCACGATCCGCCGGGATCTCCATGTGCTGGAGCAGCAGGGACGTCTGCGGCTGATCAACGGCGTGGCCGTCTACCGTGCGCCGGCGGAAACGGTCTCCGTCTACCCGGAATACGATCTGGCCTATGAGTATACGATCTTCCAGCAGAAAAAGGCCCGCATCGCCCAGAAGGCGGTCTCCCTTTTGGAGCCCAACGATGTGGTCGCCATCGACAGCGGCTCCACCATGGAGCACTTCTCCCAGAACCTCCCTACCGATATGCACCTGACCGTACTGACGTACAGCATGAACACGCTGCGCCAGCTGAGCGAACGGCCCAACTGCGACGTGATCTGCTGCGGAGGCTACCTCTATCCCAATACGCAGATGTTTTACAGCTCCGAGGGGATCTCCCTCATCAAGCGCACCTGCATCAACAAGGCATTTATCGCTGCCGCCGGGGTCAGCGGCAAGCAGAATGTCACCTGCATCGCGCCGCATGAGATGGACGCCAAAAGCGCCCTGATGCGAAACAGCCAGAGCAACATTCTGCTGGCGGATTCCTCCAAGTTCGGCAAGATCTTCCCCACAGCCTACGCGCATCTGAAGGATTTCAATATCGTGATCTCCGATACCGACCTCTCTCCCGAATGGCAGGAGATCATCACCGGCAGCGGCATCACGCTTTATGTGGTCTGATGCCTGCGGCGAGAACAACAGCAAGGGGCTTCTGGTGAAGTGGAAGACGTTTAAAGCAGCGAGAGCCACCAGTATTGGTGGCTCTCGCTGTGTATAGATTTGAATTTTGTGTAATTCTGCCGGTATGGGGCTTTTGCGCCGTCAGTCACCCAGCGCCTGCTTCAGATCGGCGATGATGTCATCCGGGTCCTCCAGACCGACGGACATTCGGATCATGCCGTCGGTAATGCCAGCAGCCTCCCGGATCTCCTTGGGGATCATGGTGTGGGTCATGGCGGCAGCCTGCTCCACCAACGTTTCCGTATCGCCCAGAGAGACGGCCAGCGTGCAGAGCTTCAGGCTGTTGATGAACTTCTTACCGGCCTCCAGACCGCCGGCCACGTCAAAGGAGATCATGCCGCCTCCGCCCTTCATCTGCTTCTTGGCGATGGCGTACTGGGGATTGGATTCCAGGAAGGGATAGCGGACCGTTTCAATCTTGGGATTGGCCTCCAGCCACTTGGCGATCTTCAGAGCGCTTTCATTGTACTGCTTCATGCGGACGCCCAGCGTCTTGAGTCCGCGGCACACCAGAAATGCGGTGAAGGGCGCCATGACGGAGCCAAAGTGCATGAGGGTACCCAGACGGCACTCCCGCAGGAACTGCTCATCGTTGGAGATCACCGCGCCGCCCAGCAGGTCACCGTGGCCGCCGATGTATTTGGTGAGGCTGTGGATGACTGCGTCCACGCCCAGATCCAGCGGGGTGGTGTTGTAGGGTGTGGCAAAGGTGTTGTCGATAAAGACCTTGATGCCGTGCTTATGGGCGCTCTCCACCACGGCGGCAATATCCACCAGCACCATGGTGGGGTTGGCGGGAGACTCCACATAGATCAGCTTGGTGTTGGGCTTGATCAGACCTTCCAGCTGGCTGAGATCGGCGGCGTCAAAGGTATCGTGGGCGATCCCGAAGCGGGGCAGCCAGTCGCTGGTCACGTCCTCCGTGCCGGAATACTTGGCCTTGGTAAAAATGGCATGATCACCGCTTTTCAGCAGTGCGAAAATCGCGCCGGAGACAGCGCCCATGCCGGACGCATAGGCCACGGCCCCCTTGCCGTGCTCCAGCGCCGCCAGCTTCTGCTCCAGATAATCCACGGAGGGATTGGTGATCCGGCTGTATGCAAAGCTCTCGGCGTAGTCATCGCAGGCCTTCACCGCATCGTCCGTGGAATCAAAATAGAATGTGGACGTCTGGTAAATGGGCGGGATCAGGGCGCCGTACATATCCCGCGGTTCGCCGGCGTGGACCTCTACCGTGTTGAATTTCAGATCTTCGTGCTTCAAATCAGGGTGCTTCAAAACTAACTGGCTCATTTAAAATACCTCCCGTCGGTTGTGTGACTGCGCAAATGAATGCCTACTAACTTACTTGGTTGCATTGAGCATAGCACAAACACCCATGGAAACGGAAATATCCGAATGTTATCGCTGGCAATAACATTCGGATATTCAGCTTCTGCGTTTTGCCGCACGGTGGAAATGCGTCTGGGACCTAAAGTCCCGGAAGCACCATCCTTAGCGTTTGCGCTTGGGTGGTGGAGTTCACGTTGAGGCTGTGGCTGTCTTCATGACAGAATATATTTTCAAAATATCGTATAAAAGCGTGATTATTAAGCATAAAACGCCAATAAAAATGTGAGAAGCGATTCTGCGGAGCGATTTATCTCAAAAAAATGCTGACTTGGAAGAATTTTTCCTACCGCAAGCCCTTGATCTTGAAGGGCGTACGTCAGGTGGGTAAGACTTGGATTCTGAAAGAGTTCGGCAGGCGCTGTTATGCAAATACAGCTCAATAGGCGCTGAACAGTACGCAGATTTTGCGTATTGCTTGGCTCTTTTCTTTGTTTAAACCCGCAATGACAAAATTCACCAGAGCAGAACTCAGAAACATTCTCGGCGTCGCTTGCACCGAAGATATTGAGAATCGCTTAGTTGCGCTGCATACAGACTGCTGCCGCAGTCATGCCTGAGGCAATCTTCGGATTGTCTTTACATAGTTTCCGCTTTCAAAAAATAAAAAATTTTATGTTTTTGAAAGCGTCATCTTGCATATACTATTAGCAGACAGTATAATAAGTGCAGCGGGGCGGTTTCGGAAAATGGAAAAAATTCAATTTTTGAAAGCGGGTGACTATATGAAAACAATTACGAGAGCAAAGTATCTCGATAGAATCATTGAACTGAACGGCACTCCTGACATCAAAATCATCACGGGCATTCGTCGATCCGGTAAGTCCAAGCTGATGCAGGCGTATATTGAGTATCTGAAAAGTAATTTTGAAAACATCAATATCATCTTCATTGACTTCATGGATTTGGCGTATGAAGAAATCAAGGAATACCATGCCCTACAT
>ERZ773195.1469-NODE-1469-length-17234-cov-2.707433_pt1 | contig 17234 bp, 16 predicted proteins | sample MGYA00580530_ERZ773195 | MGnify/ENA primary metagenome ERZ773195 (study PRJEB29015, sample SAMEA2737751) | human gut metagenome | biome: human gut; feature: human-associated habitat; material: faeces | place: China | collected 2012 ...
TGCCTTCCAGACTTCTTCGCAACCCGTCCGAGAATTTCAGTTCTTTTTTCATAATTTATTCTTACAATATGTAATATGACCATTCCGAAATTTATTCAATGGATTTATTTGAAAATATAATTCAATTCTATTTACTGGTAGATTCTATTTTACGTACGCATTCCATCAGCGATTCTCCACATTTCACTATAAGTTCTGCTTTTTTTTGTTCAGAGAAGCTATCAATATCTTTCGAAAATTTTTTGCCAAACAGCGTGTTCTGCAGCCAGATTTGAATTTCATCTTCAAAAAAATACTCTTTCAGGGCATAATCCACTACCACCAGTAACAAAGCGAACTGCCAGGATGAGAAGACACCAATCCACTCAATACCCAGCGCATAAACCGTAGGTGTCGCTGCGCGTCCCAGCCACACCTCCATACTGCCGACAGCCGTACTCCAGCCAAATTTTGACATTAAAGCAGGCATAACTTTGCCGCTGAGTGCAATAATGGTCGTTACGTCATTAAGGATTTTTCCCAAATATAACACTCTGTATGCCCATCGTTTACTTATTGATTTTTCATCTTTTAACTGGTAAGCATCTGAAAAATCAGCCCCCAACGATGCAATGGCATTAAGCATTGCACAACTGGCCCCTACCCATTTCAGTTTCGGAAACGATTTATCATCTTTTTTTATGACATCCATCATCTTACTGACAATATCAACCGCACCTCCCGTGGTGGCGAATCCTGCAGCGACCAGTTTGGCAGAACTGGAAAAGTCATCACGTTTAAAATGATCGGCCTGGTTATATAGCTCCGCCATATTAAAAAAGAGCACCAGGAAATTGATACTTGTCGCACGATAAGCATTTTTTTTCGCTCCCTTGATACTGAATTCCGCAGTCGCCTTTTCCAGATCGGAGAACCGCACCTGAGCGACTTTTAAGCGCCCTGACACTCTGTTTTTCTGAGGATTAACAAAGAGAATTTCGTTTACATAGTAACTACGCTCAGTCGCCCAGCCAAAATATTTACTAGAGAAAGATTTTATTTCAGCTATTGTTTTACCTGCTGAAAGAGAACAGAGCGTTTTAACGACAAGATCGTTTATGGTGTCCAATTTTGGTCCCACACCCGAAACCGAGAATAATCGTGAACCCAGCGTTGCCATATGTTGGTCAACTTGATACAACACTCGCTTTGACCAGACTGGATCATTTCCAAGTGGCTCATCCAGCGCAGCTGTTGCTTTACTAAATCCTTCGAATAATTTAACCAGGTCGCCGGATTTTGACTCAAAAAATGCTAATAAACTTTGTTCTGTGACCTGCTGACTCACTCCTTTGCGTACTCTGGCAAGCAAGGGTTCGGCAACAGTCATTAACTCAGGTGCATTATAAAAATGTGTACGCCAGACAAGGTTATTTTCATCAGCAGTTGAGTAATCTTTTATCCAGTCATCGAGTAAACTCACACCAGATTTCGCCGCACCTAACCCAGACATCGCAAAAGCCGCAATTTCACGAAAGTGCAAATTATCCTGTGAAAGATCAGAATAAAAGTCCTGCAGTGTACGAATAAAACATGGAGATTTAAGCCATTGACAGCGGAAAGCAATTATCACTTCGAGTTGTTTATCTATTTTTTGTGTCAGGACCTCACTACAATTAATAAACGAATCCAGGCTCTCTTGCTTTATCTTTCTTTTATATCTGCGCAGGTTATTTGCCACCCGCGACCTTTTCAGATTCTGCTCCTGTCTTTTCTTCGCCTGACGCTCAAATTCTTCCCGGCTTAAAACATCCGTATTGCCTTTCCGTCCCTCGTTCCAGACATACATTCCATATGCGTAATCAATATCGCGAGATGTTGAAAGTGAACCACCCAATGCCGCGAGCTGCTCTTCCACATTCTGCTCAGCACTCTTTTTTATAATCTCCTTAACACCGTTTATCAGATTCTGGGTACAGAACTCCAAAGCGCGTTCATCACCGAATATCTTCGCCATCGCCAGGACATCGTTTGTCCATCCCGTCAGCTCATGCGTTATCCCTGTTGCATCATGCAGCGCCATCAGCAACGGTGTGACCGGGGAACCGTCTGGCTTCACACCCCGTTCCTTCATCTGCCGGATTGTGTTTCCGACCACTCCACTCTTCCACGGGTACAATGTCTCCTGCGGCCCCGGCTCTTTGACTATTGCATAGCGTTCATTCACGCACTGGCTGACGCGTATTTTATTATGGGTGCCATAAGGTAACCGCATTCCCGGGCTCAGCATGCTGCCCTGCGCCGGAATGTAATCCAGAACACTGACAAGATTCGCTGTGGTTGCCTCCGTTATTTGCTGTGAAGCCTGTGGCGCCCTCCAGTTCGATGAACTCACGCACTGCATTCTGCTCTGCCGTTGCACGCCATCGCTCGCGTAACGCTCCAGCGTATTTTCCGTCCACGGACACTGCGTGAATGCTATCCAGATGTCATTCTCCAGAACTTCATAGGGCAGCGTCAGAAAATCCTTTCCGCCATTACTGTAGGTTCCCTGCCGACAGTCAGGCTCTGATTTCTCCAGGACATTTTTCGCCGAAAGCTGTTTCCACAAACTGCCGTCATCACATACCGACCACGCCTCCCAGTCCGTCAGATACGGATAGTAGATATAGATATATCCTCTGCGCATTGCGCGCAGCGCATAGTGGTAATTTTCGTTTTCCACCGGGTAAGCCGATACTCCAGATGTTGCCCACTCCGGTAACGGTTCTTTAATATATTCAGGAATCACCGCATAGCGTACGGGTAGTAATGCCGGTCCCTGTGACATACAGTCACATTTATGATTTTTCATCCCTGTTCTCCTGCATATTCTAACTGTAAAGTTCTTAATTAATGCTCTTCACGAATTTCATTCCATTGCTGTTCTGTGACATGGGACGTGATTTGAATAAAATTTCCTCTTTCACTTCGTCTATTTATTTCAAGCAGTTTTTTAATAACGCTATGGTTATAAAATTCCGGAGCTACATTAATTGAACACTCACCCCATTTAATAAGATCTTCTATATCAAAGAAAGCACACAACTCGGCTTTTTTAAGTGAATTTCTTAATACCTTAAACACCTCTACTTCCGAAAATCGTTCACTACTCAAATGCGCTAAGCGATAATTACAAATAATCTTATTTTTTATCCCTGCAAAATTTATATCACGCCAATTGTCAGCACTCAGCGATAAAGTATATGAAAGTCGAACTTGATTATTAGATTTATTTAATTTATTGATAAACTGTCCATCTCCATCAATAAAACTCCACACTTCAACTGGTCCTAACAAACGTCGTTGTTGCCAATCATCCAGGATGGAAAAAAGAGAGATTATAATTGCGGGGTCATAATACCGAAGCAATACATCTTTGCCATCACGCTGTTGGATAGCGACTTTTCCCAGGTAATCAGCGAGATTTATAATATTATCTGCACACGTAAGCCAACCACAAATCATCCTGCCCTTACCCAGCAGTATCTCATTAGGTTCTATCTCTTTCAGGGCCTGCATAATACTTTCATGTAGTATATTACAATCAGCAGGTAAAGATAAATCCAGTGAAACCAAACAGGGTTCAAATTCAGCTGATAGATAACGAGTAGCAACAGGTACCCTTACAACATCCCTACTTTTTATTTTATCATAGAATGACGAATCTTTATTCCTCAGTCTTATAATTGCAGTATCAATCATTAATATGCAATTTCTATTTAACGTTATAAAATGATTAAATATTTGTTCACCAATGTCATCCCCTCGTTTTTGCATTGCCGGTAAGGAGTAATCATAAGTTATTAAAGATTCCTTCATTTGCCCTCCATTAACCCAGCGTCACGGTAGGGCTTTGCGTACCACCAGCAGCATCAATGGCTGTGGCGCAAGGATCCGGTAACTCTATGCTAGCATTCAATGTTGCAGGAGCCATTTTCTGAATTCCAATACTCTTTACGCGAACATTGCCTGGCGCCCCTACTTCTATTTCACCATCTTTAAGCCTGATATATGCACCGCCACAACTGAGTACTAACTCTGTCGCTGCGGTAATAATCACCTGCTCATCTTTGCTGGCTATACTCAACGTTTTCTTTGCCATGAGATCCATTGCATCTCCCTGAGCCTGAATCTCCACTTTTCCTTTGCTGGCAAAAATTTTAATCCCCATCCACTGAGCGAAAAGACTTATTGTTTCTTTCACACCAAGGCGGAATTTTTTAGCGACACTGACATCCGCGTCCGCTCCAGAGGTTACAATGATATTCTCACCTGATGAGAGTTGGATACTGGCGGGAGTCACCTGAGCGATACCGGCAGGAGCAGAAAAAAGTAAAGCCTGTTTCTTGAGGTCTGTCATAGACTCCATCAACAATGCTTTTTGCCTCTCGATATCAGCCAGTTCTGCTTTCGCTTTTTCTGCCGCAGAATGAATACCTTTCGCATCCTGAAGCGCAGCTTGTAAGTTCGCTACTGCTTCATGCATATCTAACTGCAAACCTCCAGCTAATTCCTGACGATCGGCGCTGATAAAAATCCCCTTCCCTGCCCGAATAGCTCCCCACTGGTCTGTACGTAGTTCAAAGCCCTCTCCCCGCATCGCGCGCTGCGCATCCACGTTATGCCCCAGGTTCAGCTGCGTCTTCCCGCCGTACTCAGTGCTGAGCTTGATGTGCTCCTCGCCCCGTTTGTCCTCCATGCGCAGTTTGTTATTGGCGGGCGTGCGGATGACGTTGCGGGTGTGGTTTGCCTCCGTCACGTGGTCAGGATGTCGGGAGTCATGCAGCGCATGGGCGATATAAGGCCGGTCCGGATCCCCTTCATGGAACGCCACCGCCACTTCTGTGCCCTGTATCAGCGGGAAGTGAATACCGTAGGTGTCGCCGCCATAGGGTTTGGCAAGGCGTACTGGCATACTTTCGTAGCCCTGTTGTTTATCATCACGATCCGCATCAAACTTAACCCAATAAAGCCCGCTCTGATTCAAATGAGCATATTCATCATTCTTTTTCGGGCTTGAAACACGTGCCATTAGCGTGCCGCTAATCACTGGCCGCGGTTTTAGTGGAGGTCTCCAACAGCGCGTTTCACTGTAAACGGTCGCCATCAACACCACTTGTAGTGCTTCCTTTCGGCTTGCGCTGAATGAAACCGCCGTAACCAGCAAGCTGTTACACACACTGGCAGGAAGCGTTGGGACAGGTGTGGATTCCGTAATATTCAGGACCTGAGCCGGGCTGAGGCTTACATCGGTTGATAATCCAGTGATTGTGGCTTGTGAGGAGAGATAACGCTCATGTTCCAGACGAGCCCAAAAATTCCCTGTCTCAGGCGATGGAGATACCTTATCACCCGTTTCAAGATGGCGCGGGCGATAGTGGTAAACATCCCCGTAAGTCACCCCGTCACCGTCACCGTAAGTCATATCGGCTTGTGCAGAAAATAATATTTTCTGTGCCTGACGATGGTTATAGTCCCCAGCAGTAACCGATGCCTGCACCGCAGACTGGTGGAACTGAATATCCCAGACTGAGTCGATACCATTGTCATTCATTCCGGAGGGACTATTCAGCGGTAATGTTTTGCCAAACTCCCATGCGCTTTGTTTATCAGCAAAATAGATCACTTCAGTACCAGCATCAGGCTGAAGCCTGAAGAAGAAGAATATTCCCACTTCAGAGAGCAAACGTTCAATAAAAACCAGATCGCTTTCGTGATACTGATTAATTTGCTCTCGTTTTGGATATTCCATTGCCAAATCAAAATTATATTCCCAGTCTGTAAAATTTGACTAACAACGTCCGGAACTGACATATTTATAAAAAAACGGTGCGTGCGAAATTGATTTTTCAACAACGCGACAAAAGGTTCAATGATTAACTGATAGGTTGCCTGGTCTTTTGAACCACTTATACGATGGAAAGATGTCACAATACCATGTACCACTTTTCGGGCAGTTAACTCACTTAACCTCCCTATTCCCATGGTCAATGTAGTCGATTTTCTAAGTATCGACTCTGCTGCAATGTCTTTATCATTGCTGGAAAAATGAACTACATATCGATACAGCGAACTCATTTCCTCCGTACCACTAAAATTAATAACATCCAGTACAGACTTGCATGAAGGGATATACAATTGATAACGGTTTAACGTATTTTCAGATATAAATGACATCCTACCACCCAGTGATTCGGACATTCCCATATATTTAACCCTTGTAATTTTATAAAGAGCTATTTTCAGAAAGTAAAAGTTACTCTCAACGCATTGTCTTTATTAAAACAACTATATCCGCTTTCTTATTTGTGACAATGGAAAAAGTAAATCGAAGATTATCGCTAGATATCCAAAGCTCTTCCCTACCATTATCACTATAATCATAAAGATGAAAACCAAGACCTGTTAGATAATTACGAATAACTTCTGCATCACCACCGTGAAAAATAATAAGATTTGTTTCCCGAGTACTTCCCTCAGGAGAAATATATTCGAAATAATAATTATTTGAGATCCTTGGGGCCTGCTTGATATCAACATCTGTGTAGAAATAGTAATCAAAAAAATCACTTTCCCGATATTCTAATTTATCTGGCCAGGGTATTAAAAGAGGTGACAAGGAAATCAAAGCAATAGTCACCAGTAATATTTTATAGTAGCTCATTACCATTCACCTCGACAAAAATGAATAATAACCGCCATCCCCGCTGATCACTTGTACCCGACCAGAAGTGAAATCACTCCACGGCTGCACCCATGTCATAAACGAAGGCAAACTCCCTTTATAGGGTTTATGAACAGCACAATTATCAGACGGGTCTGGAAACAGTAATGGTAAAAATCCTTTATTCTTATAATTGCCTATCGGCCCATAAAAATCCCATCGATTCAGTGCTCGCTCTTTACTGACTAACCTTAGTCTTGACTGGTAGTCTGAGGGAAGAATTGCCCTGTAGAAGCCTAAAAGATCAGAGGTAAGATCCTCTCCGCTAAAACCACTGTCGGTATACCAACTAAAACACCAATTAGCTTGCAAACTTTCAAACACGCGCGCCGTCGTCATCATCATGGCCAACGCAACGCTGTTTTTCTCACATGCAGATAAACCTTGTTTGATACGCCACTTAACAAACTTTCCTGTACCAAACTGGCGATGGTATACAAACATTTTTTGGCTATAAGTGACTTCATAATAACCATCACAGCCTGATTCACCTCGTTTTATATCTATCATCAGGTTTTTGATATCACTTCCCTGTGCATGGCCTATATCTATCCATCCCAATATTTCGCTATAAACAAGCCCTGTTTTACGAGTCGATGTCCACTCAGAAGGTTCAATAATATCGTTACGTTTACTCATTATTAGCTCTTAACTCAAACTCAATACTACAAGTAGATCGGACAGAATAATGGTAGAGAACGCTTAACTGCTCCAGCCCCTCAAAACGCACCACATCCAGTGCATGCGGGCATGAAGGAATCGTTAAGCTGTAGCGGTTAAGCGTGGGCCGTGATGTTGTTAGTTCCATATTCATAGAGTTAACTCCATTTAATTAAATATATTTACGTACTTATAAAACCATAATAATACTGACCAACACAATTTCCCATTAACTAAAAAATCACAGATAATCATCCCAATTACTACGCACATGAGGCCAGCCAAATCTCATCATAAAATACCCTAAAACAATCAATAAAATATTTCCCGCGCCCCATAAATATCGAAACGCATCGTTAGAAACAAAAAAAAACCAAATAGAAAAGGCAATGCCAAACATGCATAATAGATTACCCATCAGATATGAAAAATAATACATTAAATATATTACTATTTCTCTAAACTTCCCAGACCTTCCAGAAAACATTGGCAAACCTCATTAAAAAAACCTCATTTGTATTGTGAAGCTCAATTGCTTTTTCAAAAGGTGAAACAAGATCTTCTATCAGAAAATAAAGCAGATCCAGGTCTCCCATATCTTTCAATTTTTGGTAATGGCCAGGACTCCTTGCAGCAAGATAGCGAGATGTATAGATTGCCCTGGATACCTCCGCTCCCAACGTAAGAAGCGAGCCTATACAAGCACCTGAAAAAAATGCCGTGACCAACCGATTAGAAATAACATACCCAATTTTAACGCCAGTTAGCTCTGAAAAAATCATCCTTCCGGCACTATCCCCAACTATTTTTTCCACCATTAAAGAAAAATCCAGTCGAGAAGAAAAATCATTAATAAAAACCCCAACAACCTGACCTATCAACTCCTTATTAAACCCCACTTTATTAATAAGTCTGGCAAACCTGTATTTGTCATCAGCATTCGCTCTGTGATGTTCTGTATCCATAAAATCATAGGCCAGATATCCCATACTCACCGGAAATGATATAAGCCCTTTTGTCAAAGCAGCTATAAATCCAGAGTCATCAATGTTAATAGCTTCGAGCATATCTTTGGCAAGCTCTTTAGCACCATCCATATTTAGTCCTGTTGCGCAACGCATATCCCAGTACAATATAAAACCCAGCATTAGTCTTATCTCTGGGTTTTATTTTTCACTCGTTATCAATTATCAATTATCAATTCAATTCCCTCTTCATCACTCCAACTCAAAGTGAGCTGCTGAGGTTTTTGCTGCCGGGAAAGATACGTTAACAACTGCTGGCTGAGCACTGGCAAGATTTGTTGATTCAGCAGGCTATCAATATTCCTCGCCCCCGTATCCGGTAGCAGGCAAGCGGCTGTCAGGGCATCAAAAAGGTTCTCAGATATCGTCGTAGTGATGCCGTAGTGACGCAGTAATCGCTGTCTAACTTGATCCAGTTTCATTTGTACAATCGTACGTAACGCAGGTTCACTGAGCGGATGGTAGATAATAGTCTGGAAGCGAGCCAGTAGCGCCGGCTGGAAATGATCGCGCAAGAGGGGGCGCAGCAGCTCGTGCAGATCGGACTCCGTGGTTTCCGGCTGTTCTTCCAGCATCTGCATCACAGCGTCGCCGCCAAGATTGGAAGTCATCAAAATAACGGTGTTGCGAAAATCAATTTCTCGGCCTTCACCATCTCGCATGAAACCGCGGTCAAATACCTGGTAAAACAGGTTTATGACGTCGCGATGCGCTTTTTCTACTTCATCCAGCAATACCACGCTATAGGGGCGTTTTCGCACTGCTTCAGTCAGGATCCCTCCCTGACCATAACCCACATACCCCGGAGGTGAGCCCTTGAGTTGGCTCACGGTGTGCGACTCCTGATACTCAGACAGATTAATCGTGATCAGCGACTTTTCACCGCCAAAGAGAATGTCAGCCAGGGCCAGCGCCGTCTCCGTTTTCCCGGTTCCGCTTGGTCCAGTTAGCAGAAAAACACCCTGTGGGCCGTTTTCCGGCGTAAGTCCTGTTTTTGATGCCCGCAACCGCTGTGCGATAGTATTTAGCGCGTAATCCTGCCCGACAACGCGGTTTCCCATCTGGGTTTCAAGCGTCAGCAAGTCTGTCTGGGAGTCCTTCATTAGTGAAGACAACGGTACACCGGTCCAGTCGGCGATCACCGTAGCAACTGTACGCGCGTCTACATCCGGAAACAGTAAAGGATGGCCCTGCTGAAGCACACTAAGCTGTTGCTGCAATTCAATCGTTTCCGCCTGACGAGAAATATCACGGCGGCTGGTCAGCAGTTGCTCAGTGAGCGCTATTTCCTGGCCATACTGGGTTTCCAGTTCATCAAGCTCGACAAGCAGGCGATTTTCATGCTGTTCAATGCTGGCCAGCCTTTCATCATGCTGACCATTTCCTACTGCGAGGTCTGCAAGCAACGCCTGTTTTTCAATTTCAAGCGCGGTGATCTCCGACTTCAAGCGCGTAAGGGGTTCAGGAACGGTATCAAGGCACATCCGCACTCTTGCACCTGCGGTATCCAGCAGGTCGACGGCTTTATCGGGTAATTGCCGCCCGGTAAGATAGCGGCGAGAGAGCAGAACAGCAGCTTTAACCGCTTCGTCGGTGATGTGAACGCCATGGTGTTCCGCGTAGCGTGATTTCAGACCACGCAGCATTAAACAAGCAGTGTCATCATCCGGTTCATCCACTTTAACCATCTGAAAACGCCGCTCCAGCGCAGCATCACGCTCAAAATACTGTTTATATTCGCTCCATGTGGTCGCTGCGATGGTTCGCAATTCACCTCTGGCCAGAGCGGGTTTTAGCAGGTTGGCTGCATCAGCTCCCCCCGCCTGATTACCGGCCCCAATGATGGTGTGTGCTTCATCGATAAAGAGCAGAACAGGAGTTGGCGATTGCTGAACGGCATCAATGATATTTTTTAATCGCTGCTCAAACTCACCTTTCACTCCAGCACCTGCCTGCAACAGCCCAAGATCCAGCGTACGTAAGGTTACTGTTTTCAGGCTATCCGGCACGTTACCTTCAGCAATACGCAGCGCCAGCCCCTCCACCAGAGCGGTCTTGCCGACGCCGGGTTCCCCAACCAGAATTGGATTGTTTTTTCGACGACGAGATAGCACATCCACCATTTGCCGAATTTCATTATCACGACCAAATACCGGATCGATATCACCGGCACGCGCTTTCGCGGTCACGTCTAATGTAAATTTATCGAGCACACCTTGTAATGCGGGCGACAAAGTCGACTGGGCCAGATTTCGCCCCGGTTCATCATCAGAGGTAAACTGCGCCAGAGCGGCCTCTTGCTGCCTTTCAGGACGTTCATCCGACTGGACATTTAATAGCGGCAGGAGCCGTTCCAGTTGAGTATGTCCTGCACTCAGAAGAGGCCACAGGCCGTCACACTTCAGTAGCGAAGGCTTTCCCACCAGCGCCATCAGCAGATGCACACCACGTATCTGCGAATTTTCATCCGTTGCTGCACACAGCCACGCTTGTTGCATTAAAGAGAGGAGTACATCAGACAACTGCGGGCGGCTTTTTACGGAACGAGGCTGAACATCCAGATGCGCCAGCAGCGACTGCCAGAGATTGTCGATATCCCATTCATAACGACGTGCAATGACAGTAATATCTCCCTCCCCCTGTTCCAATAGCTTCAGTAACCAGTGTTCGGGAGTGATTTCTGCATGCGCACGCGTTTGGCATAACGATGCCGCCGCTTCAAGCGCCTGAGCACAATAGGGGTTGAGACGTCGTAATAACACTGCTGACTGGTGTTCCATTTGCTTCCTGACTCCCTGTATTTAGGCACGCTACCGCCCGTGGCCGTAACCCAATGCCCATAAGGTAATAGTGACGTTGATACTCTCTGCTAAATCCCCGAGCCGGATACTCAGCAGAGGGCATAAAAAAACGGATGAGGAAATCCTCATCCGTTAGTGCGTTACGCGGTGGTACGCTCGTTCCAGGCGTCAGAATGGATAATGTTGCCATCCTTATACGTCCAGACGATCTTCTCGTAGCGCAGTTCAATCTGTTCCAGGTGGTTATGCTTCTCTTTAGCCGGATCTTTGATGTCGTACATCACAGGATTTACTTTCACCACTTTCACGTTGTGCAGAGTGGTGTTGAAGTATTCCACTTCCTGACCAGCATCATTGATGCGATACCATTTGAACTCTGCCTGACGCAGGGTCTGACCAGTGGTTACAGCCTTGTACAGATACGGGCTGGAAGCATCGATTTCCTTAGTGAAAAGAAACGGGGTATGGATGCGCGTCCCGGTCAACTTACCGGTGTTGTTATCGGTAGGGATGTACAGGTTATGTTCCTGAGCCACTACTTCGATACTGCCCACACGGTCTTTCACATCAACAGAGCCCTTAATATCCGCACCGCCGTCGTCTTTCAGCCAAAGGTAGACTGGAATTGCCATAACTCTTTCTCCATTTTTACTTCGTTAATGCGTCACCGCCTTGCGGTGACGGTTCCTTCATGCCCGACACCCGACAGGCATCAGCCTGCGGTACCAGACTGATCTCTACACGGCGGTTGGCAGCCCTCCCCTCCGGCGTATCGTTGGTTTTGTAGGGACGTAATTCGCCGTAACCCTGAACAGCAAAACAGCTCTCCGCGACGTCACCGGTATCACGCATCCAGTCGCGAACAGATTCCGCGCGTTTGAGAGAGAGCTGCTGATTAGATTTATCGTCACCCACATCATCGGTATGCCCGGCGATGACTATCAGCCAACCGGGCTTGGCTTTGATATTGACTAAAGCTCGAATGAGTACTTTTGTTGAACCCGCTTTTAACGCCCATTCGCCCGTATCAAACAGCGACATACTGTCCAGTCGAACGGTATGCGGGGAGGCCACTTTCGGTTTTTCAGTTGGCAGCCAGTCGCTGATGGCGGCCTGCAAAGGCGGGATCAATCTCATCCCCTGATACAATCCCATTGAAAGAGAAAGGGGCTCACCACGCTGATACCAGCGATCAAGCCGCTGTGCATCACGACGAAGCTGTTCCTGGGCCTGAATCTTTGGCTCGGCAGGATTGCCAGTAAGATGGCGGTATAACATCAGATGATCGTTTGTGATCCTGATGAGATGTTGGTTATTGATAAAGCTGCACGTCATCGCCAGCCCGACAAAAATGCCGCATAGCAGACCGCTTACGCCCAGCGTTCGTTGAAATGCTGTCAGTGCCCGGCGGCGGGATAAAAAAGGCAATGCTAAATCAGGAAAAGGCAGCAGTACGGGCGCTGCTGATGCCGCAGGAGAAAGCGTTGTTTGAACAGTGATATGCCGTTGCCACAGATTATTTTCGTAAACCGCTAATGAGGTGAAACACACAACCCGTAAAGCAGAGAAAAGAGGCGGAGCATGGCGCTCGGTATCGCCTTGCACCTTCTTCAGCCAGCCCAGTAAATTATCTAACCACACTGCATGTGTTAGATGAGAATGGCGAGCCGGGCGCTCTTCCGAAGAGAAAGGTGCAAAGTCGTCTAATCCCGTAGCTGACTGCACCTCTGCATCCTGAGGGGTTCGAATAAACCAACGTACAGTCTCATTACATTGAGGAGAATTCAGCCAACAGCACAACCAAAACGGCGGTATACCTGATAACCAACGCCGACTCTGGGTTACCACACGCCGCCAACTGAGTAGCATATGCTTAAGCGCATCTTCATCTTTATGCCGTTCTGGGGTCAATGCCAGCATCACGGACACGCGCATTAGAAGCCCCGGACGCTGCACAGCTATCTGACGAACCAGAGCAATAAAATGTTCCGGGGACTGGACAGATAAATACCAGCCCTGCGAACTCTCGCAAGAATCGCTACGTCCGGCAAACAATGGCTCATTGTCGCCACACACCAGCACGACAGGCCCACTGAAACTCTCCGGAGGGAGCGCAACTTCATGAGCAGAATGCTCAGGCTTCAACCGACTATACTGACGCCAGCCATAAACGATCCCAGGAATGGAAAGCAATAAAACAATGACGGTAAGGCCGCCCCGGATACCCGCACTTACTGGGCTGAATCCCCAGACCAACAGTAAAGCCAGTACGGCCGCCAGCACATAGTTAACGATCCCTCGCAACTGGGCCATGTCTTAACCCTGCCCAATCAGCTGAGCAATCTGCCCTTGTAAGACATGAGAAAATGTTAGCCACAAAGCCCCCAACGCCAGCGCGCCAACAATCCATGCCAGCCACCAGCGGCGCTTACCGCCAGAGAAGCCGGACGCCCGCATGATTACTGGTGAATCGTGTTTTAACTTAAAAGGCATCGCCTGAGTTGACAGCGCTTCAAGAACATCTTCACGACGTTCATCACCCTGCTCACGATAGCGCCCCACAAAACCAAGCGTGATTGCGCGATAAAAGCAGGTTAATACGGCGGTATCAGGAACGGGCTCGCGCAGTACGGTACGGATGCGCTCCCAGAGCTCTTCCCCGGCATTGGTGGTATTGAAATAGCGGGCCTGTAAGGGTGTCGCAAGCCAGGTGATATAACCGCTATCCTGCCGGTTACGGTTCAACACGCTTTCATCCAGTAACGCACATTGGGTGTAGAGCATATGTTCAACGCTGTGCTCGCTGTACCCCAGGTCACGCAATGCATTACGCGCAGAATCAACCCATTGGCAGGCCCGGCGATAGAAAGCAGCCCCATCGTCGACTTCCAACCCGCCACGTAGTTGGCTTACAGCAAGCCAGGTAGGCCAGAACACCTGATCAATATCCTTATTCATTTATTTCAATCCCTTAATACGGCGAATAACTCGAGTTGGATCTCTCCCAGCGTTCCCGGCACATAGAAGGCGCAATTACCAGCGTCCAGCATGGCCTGAGCTGCTGGATGATTAATCTCAAGAGCAAAGTATTGATTTTCCAGTCGTAACGGGATGGCTGCGGGTATATGCGTCAGCGGTTTTAACGGAATTCCGCTGAGTGCTACATTGACTACATCAGACACGTCTGCCCTGCTCCCCGCTTTACAGAGCTGTGGAAATTGCGTCAGTAGGACATGCGCAGGGAGATCTGAACGAACGGACAGGTAAAAATCAGCGCCTTCACGCAGTCGAGCATCCGACAGTGCACCATTCCAGAACTGTCTCTCCTGCGTCAGCTCAATAGCGACAACACGAGATGGCAGGCTGGCTTCCAGCAGTTCCACCAGCAATGCAAACAATGGAGGGAATACTTGCTGCGGATTTGCGTGCTGGTATGGCGGCACAACGCTGACATCATTTTCTAATGAAAAGGTCAGCAGGCTGCCCGCTAACCGCGCCAGTTCACGCCACAAAAGTTCGGGATGACGGCCTGGGTTTTGCAGCATTTCTCTCAGTACAGGCTCTGAGCTATTAAGCGCATTTAGCAGCCAAAACAACGAAACATCTGCTACCGCAAAATCCGCCATTCGTTCGTTACTTTCACGACGCAAGGCCATCAGACGGCGACAACGGGCCTGGATGCGATGCACCAAATCACTGAGAGAATTGATTAATAAGGGGCTGGCTGAGAGTGAAAGCGATGGCGGTAAAAAATCGCGTCCCAGCTCCCATTGCCCCTGAGCATTACGAGTCAGGCAAGCTACCGGACAGGTCAGATAAGCGCTGTTATCATCGTGGGCATACCGGAGGGTGATAGCATGCCGCAGCACTGCCATATCAGTCCGTTCCTGACCAGAGAGATCCTGCACTGGCAGCCATTCCTGCTGCCAGCGACACGGACGGCTAACGCCGTTGCCTGACGAAAGATTGCCGCCATTAGCCGAAAGCAGCGGCAACGCCAGGACGATATCAACGCTGCTGTAACCAGTAAGATGCGATAAATCACACGCCGGAGGCAGGTTATCTGAAATACCTGTATCCACTAACGTACCGTCAGGAAAACGCACAACCAGATTAACGGGATTCAAACGGGAAACCGTTAGCGCACTTTCATCAAACTCCGCGCTGATGACGCCCCACGGTGATGAAAGTGACATATGAGCCACAACGTCGGCTACATAGGCATCCCAACGTGTCTGTTGCTGAAACTGCTGGGGAGCCAGAAAGGCCCCCTCGCTCCATAACGGGCGATAGATCTTCATCGCACCTCCTGTGCATTGTGTCGTTAAGATTTCGACTTAGGCATTTGTGAAACTAACGACAAACTGACGTCCATACCTTCAACCTGAAAATGCGGAATGGCATACAGGCGCACGCGGAAGAAGCCTGGGTTATCCTCAATATCCTCCACCACAACACGCCCGTCACGAAGCGGGTGTGAAGCCTGCAAGTCATCGCCAGGATCGGTCATTTCGGTTACCAGACTGCGCAGCCAGTTGTTCAGTTCAAGTTCAAGCAGACGGCGATCTTTGGTCGTACCTATATTTTCTCGCTGCAGGATTTTCAGGTAGTGAGCGATACGAGAAAGCAGGAAGATATACGGTAGACGTGAGTTAATCCGGCTGTTAGCCGTCGCTTCCGCTGTATCAAACAGCGCAGGTTTTTGAGCCGAGTTAGCAGAAAAGAAGCAGGCGTAATCACGATTCTTATAATAAGAAAGCGGAATAAAGCCGAGATTGGCGAATTCAAACTCCCGGGTTTCCGGAATCATCACCTCAGACGGGATCTTCACCTGATTACCTGTCCCCAGATCGTACAGATGGATAGGCAAGTCTTTAACCGCACCACCCGCCTGTGGTCCACGGATCTGGACGCACCAGCCATTCTTGATAAAACTTTTCACCATGTTCACAGCGAAAGAGAAAGAGGCGCTGGTCCACAGATATTTTTCATGATCCGGGCCCTTAACTTCTTCAACATAGTTAAAACTACGTACCGGCACGGTATCAGGACCATACGGCAGGCGACCCAGAACACGCGGCATAGTTAATCCGATATAGCGTGAATCGTCGCTATCACGGAATGCTTTCCACTTGATGTATTCAGCTCGTTCGAAATAATCATTGATATCTTTTATGGCCGCGACTTCTTCCATATTTTCCTTCAGGAAGAATTTCGGCCCAACGGAACCAATGAACGGCATATGACAGGCAGCCGACACACCCGAAATATTGCGCAGCAGTGCAATATCCTGTGGGCTGTTATCAAATTCGTATGCTGAAATCATTGCCGCAATGGGTTCGCCGCCTGGCTGATCATATTCTTCAATATAAACATGGCGATATAACCCACTTTGGATAAGTTCCGGCGCGTCGTCAAAATCATCACGCAGCGCATCCTTGCTGATATCCATCATTTCTACACGGACATTTTGGCGAAAATCGATACCGGTGATCATCGAGTGCACACCACGCCAGAGCGATTCTTGTTTTTGAAATTCAGCATGGTGCATAACTTCATTAACCTGGTCGCTAATCTGCTTGTCCAGACGAGCAATCTGCTCATCGAGCAGTGTTTTATCCAGGCGTTCTACTGACTGCGCAGCATCCGCCAGACAAGAGACCAGAACCTGAATAGCGGCGGTCACGCGTTCAGCCGGAGCGGCATCAGAAAGCGCTTCATCACTCTGCCATGCATCTACATTTTTTAATGTCGAAACCGGGGAAAGATTAATTTTGTCAAAGAGGGATTGATAAACGCTGCGTTCACTGGTCGTGGTGGTCGCGACTGAAGAGGTATGTTCCTGAACAGACATCAACATATTCCTTTTATGATCCTTTACTATTCCTGCCAATTAAGCGGAGGAAACCCTGTATAACGTTAAATCTCTTCTGGCATCATGGTTGCCAGTTCATCACGCAGTTCCTGACTCAGGGCTGGATTTTTGAGGATGATTTCCAGCTC
>ERZ773195.1478-NODE-1478-length-17147-cov-3.762520_pt1 | contig 17147 bp, 10 predicted proteins | sample MGYA00580530_ERZ773195 | MGnify/ENA primary metagenome ERZ773195 (study PRJEB29015, sample SAMEA2737751) | human gut metagenome | biome: human gut; feature: human-associated habitat; material: faeces | place: China | collected 2012 ...
GCAGGTGTGGCCCGCCTGCAAACGGGCCACACCGATGGTTGGCTACCGAACGATGCGCCGGACTGATTGCGCCTTAGTCGTTCTTGACGCCCATGTCCTCGACGCCGGTGTCGTACTTCTCGTGGATGTTCTTGAGCACGTCTGCCGGCTTCTTGGTGCCGTTGACCAGCTCCTGGAACTCCGCTGGAACCGCGTCGGTGAGGTTGGAGGCCGCGTAATCCGGGTAGTAGCTGAGCTTGCCGTCCTTGGCGTAGGAATCGTATTCCTCGATCATGGCCTTGCTCTTCGCGTCGGTGATCTTGCTGGTGTCTGCCGCTACCGGAATGCCGCCTGCGTTGCCGAGGAAGTTCTGCACATCATCGGAGAGGACGTAGTCGATGAACTTGGCGGACAGATCCTTGTGGTGCGACTTCTCAGGAATCACCAGCAGGTTGCCTGCGCAGCCGACTGAGTAGTTGGATTCCGGCATGACGGCCGCGTCCCAATCGAACGACTTGATCTGCTTGACGAAACGGCCCTGGTTCCAAGTACCAGTCTGGTAGATCGGATATTCGCCCTTGATGAAGGCCTGCGTGGTGTCCTCGGCCTTCATACCAGTGGCGTTGCGGGAGATGAAGCCCTTGTCAAGCCACTCGTTGATGGTCTTGACGGAGTTGGTCAGCACTTTGGAATTCCAGTCGACGTCACCCCTGTACAGCTGCCAGTTGTCGATGAACTTGGAGTCGGCATTCTTGGAAACGAGCTGCCACCACAGCCACATCACGCCGTATTCCTGCGCGTCGGCTGCAATCGGGGTCACGCCGGCGTCCACGAACTTCTGGCAGGCGTCCACGAACTCGTCGTAGGTGGTCGGAATCTTGATGTTGTACTTGGCGAACAGGTCCTTGTTGTAGTAGACGCGCTGGAATTCAGCGTAGCTGGTCATACCGTACCAGGTATCGCCGTCCATGATGCCGTTCTCGTCGTACTTGGCGACTGCTGCGTTTGCGCCGGTCACCTTCTTGTCCCAGCCGTACTGCTTGACATAGTCGCCGAGGTCGGTGAGCAGGCCCATGGTGGAGAGCACGCCGGCGGAGCCGTTGCCGCGGTTGGATTCCATGAGGTCTGGCGCTTCGTCGGAGTTCAGGAATTGGCTGCCGTTCTGCGCGATCTGGGTGAAGGACTTGCGCTCGAAGTTGATCTTGACGCCGGTTTCCTTTTCGAAGGCCTTGGCGGCGCGACGCCATGCCTGGGTCTGGCCTGCGTCGTCCTCTTCGTAATACCAGAACGACAGGCTGTCCGGCTTTTCCTCGTCCTGTGCGGTATCGCTGCCACATGCGGCGAGGGAGGTCAGCGACAGTGCTGCGATGGCCAGTGTGGCCAGTCCTCGTTTGATGTTCATTGCTATTCTCCTTGTTTCCTTCTTGAGGCGCGCCCTGCGGCACGGCTCACATCTGGTTGTATTGAAACGTTTCGATGACGTGCGTGCGATTCCGCGGTCCGTTTGGATTCGCCGGATTTCGCCCGGCTTGTTCGTTTGTTCGGTTTCTTCGGAGACCGTTATATCGTCATTGAAACGTTTCGATTATCTGTATGAAATTATGTTGCCTTGCGATTCCGTCCGGCCGCTCTGCCTTCCGGTAATCGCAGGAAAATCTATATTGTTCCGCCGGACCCCGCTTCCGCAACGGATCCGCGTCGCTTCAGCGCGGGTTCGATGAGTTCCACGGAACCTTTGATGTCGGTGTGCTCCTCGATGGCGGAGACCAACAGGTTCATGGCTTCGGCGCACAGCTCCTCCGGCATGACCGGCATTTCGGTGATGGGGAAGCGCGTCGGCTCGCCTTCGAAATACGTGCCGCACGACAAACGTCCTGCGGAATCGACATGCCCGCGTCGTGCAACGCCATCAGCACCTGGCTGAGGACGCTTGCGTTCGCCTGGTTGATGATGGCGGTCGGGCGGTCGGGGTGCGCGAAGACGGTGCTGACGAAGTGCTGCGCGTCGAAGCTGTCCGCTTCGTAATGCTCGGATTCGATGACCGTCATGCCGAGCTCCTTCGCGTGCGTCAGCAGGCTTTCGCGGAAGATGACGACGTAACCGGAATGGCGGTTGTAGTCGGATTCGTTGTTGCGCAGGAACACGACGGTGCGGTGTCCCTTCTCGTACAGGAAGTCGACGGCCTTGCGGCCCATCAGCGCGAAATCGATGTCCACGCAGGCGCAGCCGGCGTGCGACGACGGATAGCCGATAGCCACGCACGGCTTGGAAAAAGTGCCGGATTGAGCGGCGCGCTCGTCATCCTGCTCCACGTCGAGCAGCACGATGCCATCCGCAAGATTGCTTTGCGTCACGCGGCGGATATCCTTCACTGCATCCGGACCGGTCAGCAACATCACATCATACCCTGCATTCCTTGCGGCCCATGCGGTGCGCAGGAAGTAGGCGTTGTACCTGGCCTGGTTGATGTCGCCTCGAATCGGGGCGCTCAACGCGATGATCTGGTTGCGCATGCCGCGCATCTTACGGGCGCTGGCGTCCGGAGTGTAACCGAGCTTCTCTACGGCGGTCATGACTTTGTCGGTGGTTTTCGCAGAGATTGAACGCTTGCCGGATAGTACATAGGAGACGGTGCTGGCGGAAACTCCCGCTTCGCGGGCCACGTCTTTGATGCCTGCCATGCGTCTCGCCTCCCTCTTGTGCCGTTCTATCCGCTATTTATCGAATCGTTTCGTCGAAACGTTTCACTTAGCATAGCGCGACTATAAAATCATGTCAATCGTACGGCACGTCGCGTTCTCCCGTATGGGTTTATCGCCTATACGGGAGAACTACGCGTAGTTAGCGCTTCTTGCCGGACTTGCCGACCTTGCCAAACGTGAACGCGCGGACGATCGCCACAATGCCAAGTGCAACCAACGCGCATCCGCCAAACAGAATCAGCCAACCGGTGGAGGCCAGCGGGCTGAACAGCATGATGCAGCCGGCCACAATCGAAATCAGCGCGTAAATCACAGCCCATGCGGAACTTGGCATATGCCACGACTCAACCAGCGCCATCACGCCTTCCATCATCCAACCGAGGCCCACCACCATGGTGACGAGCACTGCCAGCATGGCGCCGGACAGGGTCGAATTCTTCAGCATGACCACGCCGCCGATCGTCAGCAACAGACCGACCAGAATGTCAAGCACGCGCCAGCCTCCCGGCAGACCGAGCTCCACAATTGCGGTGACGATACGGATCACCCCGGAAATCACGAAATACGCGCCCAACGCAACCGCGGCGATCTTCAGCGTCACCCCCGGCCAGATGAGTAGCGCAATGCCGAGCACAATCGCCATCACGCCGAGCACGCCGTACACACCGCGAATGGCATTCTTCGCGCGTTGCGGCAGCCACGATTCCACCAACTTGAACGGGCTTACCGGCTCCCACTCGCCACTGTCGTTGCTATGGCTATTCGGGTCGTAACCATACGGATTACCATACGGATTACCGTACGGATATCCATACGGATTGCCGTACGGGTTGCCGTATGGATTGCCGGAATAGCGAGGGGTCTGCTCGGCATCTGGTCCGCCGCTTTGTGGACCGTCCTGCTGTTGCGATTGCTGCGCTTGCTGGCTCGGTGCATAGGCGCCGTATCCCGGCTGCGGTGGTTGACTGGGGTCGTCGGGATTGCCGGGATTCATATTTGGATAGCTCATGATGCCCTCCTTCAGAAAAACATGCTTTGAGGCGTCGTTTGCTTCAAAGACGTGCTTTCATTTTAGGCACCCTGCCTGTTTTCAGCCATCAACAGAATCGGCCCCGTTTCCTATTGGCAAGTCGGCCGGAATTATGCCGCGAATCGGCGGTTATGTTTGAGGCTGAAGCTGGCTTAGCTTAGAACAGTTCGAGCCGGACGTTGAGGCTGAGCGGTTGGTCGGCGGGCAGCTGGTACTGCGCGTGCACCGGCGACATCCACGAATCGTCGCCGCCGACGCCCATCTGCGCGGCCAGCAGACGCAGGAACATGTGCCTCGGCTTCGGCAGCTCATCCTGATGTAGCGCCTCCTCCAGCATCGCGCTCGAATAAGGCAGCAGACTCATCGCGAAAGGTTTCACAGCATGTTTCACGCGCAGGCCGTGGCCTGAATCGTCCGTGATTTCCGCCCAGCGCACGTCCTCATGGTTGCCGGTCTCCTGCGGCAGCAGATACGGCGCACGGTCGCGGTACGCATCGGTGCTCCACACGCCCAGCTTCGCGTGCTTGCGATCGGCGTACGTTTCCTCCGGGCCGACACCATAGAATCGCAGATTCGAATATTCCACGGGCAGCGCCCATTCGATGCCGAACGCCGGAATCGTAGGCAGGCCGCCGTTCTTCTCGCCCGGATACTCGACGTCGAGCTCAACGCGGCCGTCCGTATCGGCAACGTAGCGGACCGCTACTTTTGTGTGCTGCGGAATCGCCAATTCATATGTATACGTGGCTTCCACGGTGTTCTCTCCGCGGGGCGCGATTTCGCAGCCGACGCAGCGGGCGTACTTTCCCGCGACCGCCCAGGCGGCGCGTTCGAAGGCGTGCCCGGCTCCGCGGTCGTTGTCCGTCAGCGGACGGAACGTGGTGATGGAAGGACGACGCAGCACGAATTCGCGTTCGCCGAGCGTGTATGAGACCATGCCTCCCTGCGCTCGGGAGAAAAGCACCTCGCGGCCCTGTCCGCGCACGCCCACGTTCCAGCGGCCGAAGGTGATGGCGCCGTCGGCCGCGCTAGCCGCGCTGGCCGTGCCAACAGTCGCATCGGTGCCCTTCGCGCCCTCCACCACGCACTGGCCGAACGCCAGCTCATAGCCGGCCGGAGCCCAATCGCACGCCTCGCCCAACTGCTGCGAGACCTCCAGAACCAGCTCCTTGGCGTTGCCGAGGTAGTCGTCGATCGGCCAATCGACATCGAACAGAGCGCTTTCGCCGGCCGGCACATCGAAGCGACGCGTGGCGCTCCACACCGGCCTGCCATCGGCCAGCACGCGCAAGACGAAGGCGTATGCGCCCGTCGACACGAACAGGTTGTCGTTCGTGACGCGCACGCCGTCCTGCGTGACCGCGATTTTCACGTTCGCATACAGCTGCTTGACTTCCTGCGCCTTCGGAGAGGGGGTGCGGTCGGCGAACAGCAGTCCGTCGCCGGAGAATTCGTAGTCGCTTGGACGATCGCCGAAATCACCGCCGTAGCACATGCGCGTCGTGCCGTCGGGCAGTTTGGCTTCGATTGCCTGGTCGATGAAATCCCAGATGAAGCCGCCTTGGTACATTGGATAGCGTTCCAACGCCGTGTATTCGTCCATGTTGCCGCACGAATTGCCCATCGCGTGCATGTATTCGCAGGAGATGTACGGCTTCTTCGGGCCGTCCGTATGCACCGGGCTGCCGTCCTGCAGGTAGCGTTCGATTTCGTCGGCATGCGCGTACATGCGGCTTTCGATGTCCGTCACGTCCTCGAATTCGCGCATGTGCACGGACCCCTCGTAATGCACCGGACGATTCGGGTCGATCGCGTGCGCGTGGCGGTACATTGCGCGGAACACCTCGCCCGCGCTCGATTCGTTGCCGAGCGACCAGATCAGCACGCTCGGATGGTTGTAATCGCGGCGCATCATGCTGTTGATGCGGTCCACGCACGCGCCCTCCCACTCGGGGCGGCTGCCGGGGATGCCATCCTCGGGGCGTTCGACGTTGTTGGCCACCCAGGTGCCGTGGGTCTCCATATTGGTTTCGTCGATCAGATACAGGCCGTACTTGTCGCATAGGTCGTACCAATATTCCTGGTTCGGATAGTGCGAGGTGCGGATGGCGTTGATGTTGTGCCGCTTGCAGAAGATCACGTCGGAAAGCATGTCCTCGCGGGTGATGGCGCGGCCGCGCTTCGCGTCGAATTCGTGGCGGTCCGCGCCTTTGAATACGACGCGTTTGCCGTTGAGTGTCATGATGCCGTTTTCGATGCGGAACGTACGGAAGCCGATGTTCTGCGTCACGGTTTCGATGGTTGCGCCGTCGTGCCCGATGACGCGCACGGTCAGCGTATACAGCGTCGGCGATTCGGCGCTCCACGGCGCGATGTTCGTCATTTTGCCGGAATTAAGGGCGATTTCGCCGTTGCAGGCCTGCGTTGATTCCCATACGACATTTCCGTCGCCGTCGCGCAGCGTGCTTTCGATAGTCATCGCGTCGGCGGGGTTGCGCAAGGTGAGTGCCGCGTTGAGTTCGGCGGTGTCGGCCGTACCGGCGGTGTCGGCTGCGGTGTAGTCGGCTTCAAGCTGCACGGTTTCGACGTGCGTATGCGGCTGGGCGGCGAGCTCGACGGTGCGGAACAGGCCGTGCAGTCGCCAGAAATCCTGGTCTTCCAGCCAAGAGGCGCTCGAATATTCGTAGCAGGCGACGGTGAGCGTATGCTCGGCTTCGGGGGAATCGGCGGCGTTGCCATTGCCGTTTCGCAGCGCTTCCGTCACATCGAATTCGCTCGGCGTGAATCCGTCCTCGCCGTAACCCACGAACGTGCCGTCAAGCCATACGTAGATTGCGGTGGCGGCACCGTGGAAGGTGAGGCTGACCGTGCCGTCGTTTTCCAGCGTGCGCGCAAGCTGCGCGTCGAGCGCGAATCGACGGCGGTAGATCGCCACATGGTTGTTTTCCGGAATATTTGGCGCCTGCGGATCCTCGTGACCGTCCCACGGATATTGGATGTTGACGTACTTGTTCTTGAGATAGCCGGCCATCTGCAAGTGGCCCGGCACCTCGATCGCGCCGAAATCGCCATCCTCGAAATCGACGGCCGCGAACGGAGCGCTTTCCACGTCCACGTTGCGCGCTTGTTCGATACGAACCTTCCATTCGCCGTCGAGGCTCTGCTTCGGCTCGCTCGTCTCGCCGATGACATATCGGTGGCTGGAATGTGCCGGCTTGCGGTTCGCTGCGAACACCGTCGGATCGGTGAGCCAGCTTGCACTTGCCGTGGTTGCATGTACGATTGCGAGTTCGGCTGTATCTGCCATCTTGCATCCCCCTGTATTACTTGATGTCACTGCATCGTTGCGGTTGCGCCGTGCGATGTTGCACGACCGTTTAGTAATGAATTTTACTAACTACCGATAATATATCACACTTCATGGTATCGTGCACCCGTCGCGTGCCATGCATCGTTCCGCCACATGTCCATTTTTCACACGCCGAGGATGTGCGATAATAACAGGATGCGCCGATGGCGTCCGCCCGGTGCCCACAACCGCGCAGCGTTGCCTCGCCTTTGCAAAATGCTTGCGATTCCGCGGATTTTCGATTTCCGCGATTCGAGGCATACGTAAGACGGGGGAGAGCTGACTACTCCGCGGCGCTCCCAAGGAGATCACCATGGATGATCGCAAGAAAGATCAGTCCATCCAGTCCCATGCCAATTTTGACGGCGATTCCGCTACGGGCGATCGCACGCAGATTCGGCAGGATCAGCAAAACCAGCAGCCGCCACAAATCGACCCGTCGCTTGCCGACGCGCAAGCCGTGGCCGCATCGCTCGGCGTCGATCCGAACACCGGTCTGAGCCAAGCCGAAGCTGAACGCCGACTCGCGCAATACGGGCCGAACGAGCTCGCATCCGCACCACCCGTGCCAAAATGGAAGAAGTTCCTGGCGCAGTTCAAAGACCCCCTCGTCTACCTGCTGCTCGCTGCCACCGGCATCTCGCTCATCGCATGGTTCATCGAAAAAGCCAACGCTGCGCCAGGCACGGAAGGCGGCGAAATACTGCCGTTCGACGCCATCGTCATTGTGCTTATCCTTATCGTCAACGCGGTACTCGGCTACATTCAGGAATCGAAAGCGGAAGAAGCCGTCGAAGCGCTCTCCCAAATGACCGCGCCGCAAACCAACGTGCTGCGCGACGGCAAAATCGCACGCATCAACACCGTCGACGTGGTGCCGGGAGACGTGGTCATGCTCGGTGAAGGCGACTCCATTCCCGCCGACGGACGTCTGCTCGCCGCCGCCAGCCTGCGCGTGGCGGAAGCGAGCCTGACCGGCGAAAGCGTACCGGTCGGCAAGAACGTCGATACGCTTGCCGAGGCCAAAGCCCTCGGTGATCGCGCCAATATGGTGTTCAACGGTACATCCGTGACGCAAGGCACCGGCCGCGCAATCGTGACGAGCACCGGCATGCGCACGCAGGTCGGTAAAATCGCGGACCTTCTGCAGGCCACGGATGATGATGACAGTCCGCTGCAGAAGGAAATGAACTACGTTTCCAAGATTCTCGGCATCGCGGTGTGCATTATCGCGGCGGTCGTGCTGGTGGCGCTTGCGCTGACCGAAGGCTTCAACGACATCCACGACGTAATCGATTCGCTGCTGCTATCCGTTTCGCTGGCCGTCGCGGCCGTGCCGGAAGGGCTCGCCGCGATTCTGACAGTCGTGCTCGCGCTCGGCGTGCGCCGCATGGCCGAACATCATGCGATCGTCAAGAAACTGCATTCCGTGGAAACGCTCGGTTCCGCGTCGGTGATCTGCTCCGACAAAACCGGCACGCTCACCCGCAACGAGATGACGGTGGAACGCGTGGTCACGCCGAGCGGTGAGGTGCAGCTGACCGGCACCGGCTATGCTCCAGAAGGCAGAATGATTGCGATTCCCGACGCTGCTCTGTCTGGTTCCGCCGCTTCCGCCGCACAGGTCGAAGCCGTCGCCACGCTCGCCGTGGGCTCGCTGGCCAACGACGGCGAATTGCGCGAAACCGTGACTTTCGGCGCTGCCGAAGCTGCTGGCGATTTAGTTGCGTCCTCATCGGCATGGGAGGCTGTCGGTGATCCGACCGAAGTGTCGCTTATCGTCGCCGCACGTAAGGTGAAGGCCGATCGCAAGTACGCGAACTACACGCGCGTGGGCGAGATTCCCTTCACTTCCGATCGCAAACGCATGACCGTCGTCGCGCAGGATAACACTGATGCCGGGCGTCTCACCGTCTTTGCTAAAGGCGCCCCCGACGTGCTGCTCGGCTACTGCAGCCGCATCGCGGTCAACGGTGCCGTACGACCGATGACGCAAGGCGATCGCCAGCAGATCCTCGCCGCCGTGGAACGCCTGTCCGCCGAAGCGTATCGTACGCTGGGCCAGGCGTACCGGCCACTCGGCACCGCGTCGCTCGCCGCAGTGCCGGGCGTGCGCATCAACGCCGCCGGTCACGTCGCCGACATCGCCGACCAAAGCGATGTGCTGGAAAGCGACTTGATCTGGGTCGGCATGGTCGGCATCATCGATCCGCCGCGTACCGAAGTGCGCGATTCCGTCGCCGAAGCGCATCGCGCCGGCATCCGCACCGTCATGATTACCGGTGACCATCCGCTTACCGCGGCACGCATCGCCAGCGATCTGGGCATCATCGAAACAGACCGGAACGGCAGTGCGGCCGGCGTCGACGACCTGAGCGGCAAAGTGCTCACCGGTGTCCAACTCGACGAACTGCCGGATGAGCGGGCGTTCGACAACGCCACCCGCGAAATATCCGTGTACGCGCGCGTTGCGCCGGAACACAAGCTGAAAATCGTCGAATCGCTGCAACGGCAAGGCAATATCGTGGCCATGACCGGCGACGGCGTGAACGACGCGCCCGCCGTCAAAACCGCGGATATCGGCGTCGCGATGGGCATCACCGGTACCGAAGTTACCAAGCAGAGCGCCAAGATGATCCTCGCCGACGACAACTTCAGCACCATCGTCGAGGCGGTACGCGAAGGCCGTGGCATTTTCGACAACATCCGTAAGTTCCTGCGCTATCTGCTGAGCTCCAACGTCGGTGAGGTCTTCACGGTCTTCGGCGGTGTGATGCTGGCCGGCTTCCTCGGCATCACGCAGCCGGGCAGCCAAGGCGTGACCGTGCCGCTGCTCGCCACGCAGCTGCTGTGGATCAACCTGCTTACCGACGCGGCACCGGCCTTGGCGATGGGCGTCGATCCCTCCACCGACGACGTGATGGCACGCAAGCCGCGCAAACTCACCGACCGCGTGATCGACGGGCAGATGTGGGGAGACATCATCTTCATCGGCATCATCATGGCCGCCGTCACGCTGATTGGCATGGACATGCACCTCGCCGGAGGTCTGTTCACGGACCGTTCCGTGGATGCTGTCGGACATGATGCGCAAATGACTGAGGCGCGCACGATGGGCTTCACCATCCTTGTGTTTGCGCAGATGCTCAACGCGCTGTGCTCGCGCTCGCACGACCAGTCGGTGTTCGTCGGACTGTTCGCCAACAAGTGGCTGTGGGCTGCGATCGCGCTGTCCACGCTGTTGCAGGTGGCGGTGATTTATGTGCCGTTCCTCAACGCCGCGTTCGGCACGGTGCCGCTGTCCGCCGGCGCATGGGCCGAATGTCTTGGGCTGGCGATGGTTGTGCTCGTCGCGTCCGAGTTGCGTAAGTGCGTTCTACGTGCGATGCGTGAGTAGCCTGTCGTTTTCCGGCCTCCAATCCGCATTTTGCTGTGTCGTGAGCCGTTGCAGCGGCAAAATGCGGATGGGTGCTCGTTGCGTCCGTCTTATAGCGCCGCCGCGCTAGACTGGATTGCGATTGGCGGGCGCGCATTGGTTGCGCATCCGTTCGTATGACGATTGTTCCGGCGTTTTTTGGAGGAATTTCGATGCTGCTGTCCGATCGCGACATTCTCGCCGCACAGGCCGACGGTCATATCTCACTCGATCCGTGGACCCCGGAGATGGTGCAGCCGGCATCGATTGACGTGCGATTGGACCGTTTCTTCCGTTTGTTTAACAATCATGCGTACACGTACGTGGATCCGGCTGAGAATCAGGGCGAACTGACCGAACAGTTCGAAGTCAAACCGGACGAACCGTGGATCCTGCACCCGGGCGAGTTCGCGCTCGGGTCCACATGGGAGTATGTGAAGCTCGATGCATCCATCGCGGCTCGTCTTGAAGGCAAAAGCTCGCTCGGTCGTCTCGGCATCCTTACCCACTCCACCGCGGGCTTCATCGACCCTGGCTTTGAAGGTCATATCACGCTGGAATTGTCCAACGTGTCGACACTGCCGGTGAAGCTGTGGCCGGGCATGAAGATCGGCCAGATGTGCTTCTTCCAGCTGAGCTCGCCGGCCGAGCATCCGTACGGTTCCGCCACGACCGGTTCGCACTATCAGGGCCAGCGCGGTCCGACCCCGAGCCGTTCCTACGTGAACTTCTACAAGGCCGACATCACCGACTGATCCGACTGAGGCGATTGTTCTAACTGGTCCGGATTTACAGGATTCCCGGCGCGATGCTGTGCGCGGCAAGCCAATCGCGCAAATCGCTGAACTCCTCCATACTTACGGAATGGTCGAGCCCACGATAGCTTTTCTCCGTAAGGAACGTGTGCTCGTCCAGCCACGCGGCGGTCGCGAACAGTTCCGGCATGGGAATCACGGTATCGTTCTTGCCATAGCCGAAGAACGTCGGAATGTTGAGTTCAGCCACGCGATCGTCCGCCGGCGCGGTTCCCGCAACAGTGCCGGGCGCAAGAAAACCGGACAACGAAATCGTCGCCGCGTAGCGTTCCGGGTGCACGCGCAGCAAGTGAATCGCCAGCAGACCGCCCTGCGAAAAACCGATCGGCACCACGGCACGGTCGTCGGGAATGTTCGCCGAAACCCAATCGTCGATTGCTTTCGCTGCGGCGAATGCGTCACGGTCCAAATCCTCGCCGGTATCCACACAATCATGCAGCCACGAGTACGCGCCGGGTGCAAAGCGGCCAGCCGGCTGCAACGTCAGCGGCGCGCGCAACGAGGCGAAATCGTTGTATGGCGCGACGTAGCGCATCATGTCGGCCAAGTCCGTCTCGTTCGACCCCCAGCCGTGCAGGCACAGGAACAACGGTCGTTTCGGCGCGGTGTTGCCGCCGCCGCGCGAATACTGCACATGCGTGATTTGCAGCGGTTCACCGAAACGTCCCGGCACCACGTCCGATTCGCGGCCGATCAGCTTGGTCTTATCATTGCTGTCTGCGCTGCCTGTTGTGTTTTCGATTGCGTCGCTCATGATTTCCAATATAGCGTGCGATTGTGGCGTACGCTCGCAGTGCGAAAAGATCCGTGAAAAGGGACGTGAAACAAGCCGTGAAACAAGCTGGGAAAGGGAGGCGAAGCAAGCGGCGAAAAAAGAAGACCCCGGCGGGATTGGCCGCCGGGGAGAGAAAGGAGAGAGAAGAAGAAAGGGTTCAATTGTCGGGAACTCTTGTGTTCCTGGTCGGCTCGTTGTGCTGACAGTTCATATATAACCATTCGATGCTGAGCGCATGTCTGGTGTTTTCTGAAAACTTCCTGAGAATTCGGCGGCATATGTCCAGGCGGATCAGAATTCTGATGAGCCGTTTTTATCTTCCGCGTCAGAAACTCATGCAGGATCACGAGTAATTGGTGACTTGAACAGCCGTGACAGGAGCGTTCATATTGGCCTTGGTGTGAGGTCCGAACTTAGTGCCCCATTCAACAACGTCATAGCCATGTCTGTACCAAGCTTTTGCCGTATGAGAACCAGTCTCCCAAGAGATGCGGTAGGGCCAATTCCCGGTCTTCGTTCCGGTCCCGCTAAATCCGAAGTCCGCATAAGGAACACGACTGTGGACAAGGCATGAATCACGGCCATTGCAAATATTGTTGACCGCAATCCTAGGCTTCGTTATACCTTCGCTCACGGCGGTAATTTTCCCTGTTTCAGCATCGATGTCAACAGTTTTCTCTGCATCGGATTGGAGGAAGTCGTACAGATCTTCCGCGGCCATAACGCCGCGTGATTGTATGTGCACGTCGATGACGGACATATCCAATGATGCGATGTCTTGCTGATCATCATTTGTAGACGCATGAGCGGTGACAGGCAGAGCCACCATAAGTGCTAGACCAATGAAAAGGGCAGATATTCTCTTGACTATTTTCATTCAATCCCCTTTCTTTACAATGCCGATGAAGCATGACTGAACAATAGGCTATTAGGGGGTATTTGTCAATCATCCTTTCGAAAGGAGCATTCGTGTCTAAATGAAACAGACAATTCTCATCTTTGCAGAGTTATCCACATTGTTTTCACTTCGGCTTATTTCCGACCGGACGAAGTGAAAAACCTCATCTTTATTCCAAGATACCTACTTTGTCTCAAATATTCATGCGTTATCATATGCAAAAGTTTTAAAAGCGCTCTTGGGTTCTGTTCCGATGATTTTCGGATGCGGACGCGTGATCCCTGCTCTTCCGTTCCTTGAGGTATTTTTCCTCGGTAGGAGGGATACATGGGATTGGCTGTTCGCGCTGGTAATACAGGTATATGCCGTGGCCGCTAAGCACGATGAACGTGCGAGGGAAACGTGTATCCTGAGCGCGCAACCCGGGTCAGATCTGCGCGTCCGCATCCACGCTCATCACATACACGTTGCGTCGCAGCTGCTTGCTTTGCGCACGCGTGATGTCGCCGGCCTCATACATGTCCTGGATCACGCCCAGCTCGATGCCGTAGCTTTCGCGCTTGACCTCCTCGGCCTGTTCCTGCGCTTCGGCGCTGATGCCCATATTCGGACGCGCCCTCAACGCGGATTCGCTGCGTCGGTAGTCCAACAGCAGGCCGGAGCAGTGCTCGGTGTTGTACGTGTCGCCGCCCATCTCCTCATACAGTCGGTCGATCACATGTTCGATCGCATCCACCTGCACCACACGCGTATGCGCGAACAGCTCATCGTCGCTGAACAGCGGGGTCGTGCGCCGGATACGGCTGTTCACGCGTTTCGCCAACGTGCCCATGCGCCGCTGCAGCGCCTTGTACCGGCCTTTGACGCGCCAGATCATACGGCCTGAATTGTGTGCGGTTTCGATGTGGCGCAGCGAGCTCATGATCTGGTCGAGCAGGCGCTCGCAGGCCTCGGCCTCCAGATCGTTCGCGGCGCGGTTCTCGGCGGGATTCGCCTTGATTGCCGCGCGCACGCCCGCCAGACGGTTCTTGACGTACTCCTTCTCCCAGTTGAGCGCGTCGATCTGCAGCTGCATATACCCCTGCGGATCGATTTCGCCGGTGCGCTGTTTCAACCGCGTGATGCGTTTCGTATAGGAATCGATGACCATAAGCACCGCCCGACGGTTGTCCGGCGTGACACGGCCCGACAGCTCTTCGACCGTCCGCCGCAGCACTTCGATGGTGATCTCCGTCATTTCCGTCGACGTGTCCTTGTCGCGATTCGGCGCGAGCAGCGGCAGCAGGAAATTCGCCAGCAGCAGCGTCACCACGATCACGCCGGCGGCTATAAAGATCAGTTCGTCGCGCATCGGGAAGTTCGCGCCGGCCGCCAGCGTGTAGGGGATCGTGAACATCAACGACAGCGTGATGGTGCCCTTCGGTCCGCCGAATGTCATGACCGCGGCGGAACGCCAGCGCTGCGCCGTCATTTTGCGCCGCTTGCCGGTGGTGGTGTCGCGCGCGAGCCGGAGCATCAGCGAGATCCACAGGAACCGCATGGCGATCACCACGGCGGAGACGGTGAGGATCGCGCACATCAGCAGGCCGTTGCTGATGTGCGGATCATCCCAGCTGGCCGACATCGCGTTCGGCAGCAGCATGCCGAGCAGGATGAACACTGTGCCGTTGAGCGAGAACGACAGCACGCCCCACACGCTTGACGATACGATGTTCGTGCGTGCCACATTCGGTCCGATGCCGGTGCGGTCGAATCGGATGATCAGGCCCGCGGCCACGACCGACAGAATGCCGGAGACGTGGACCGCCTCTGCACCCAGATACAGGATGAACGGCAGGAACAGCTCCATCAGAATACGTGTGGTCATCGTTTCCCAGCCGAGGGAACGCATCGTTTCGAACACCACGTCGGCCACCATGCCCACGACGATGCCGAAGAAAGCGCCACCGAAGAAGGACACCACGAATTGCATGGTCGATTCGCCCACTTCGAATACACCGCTGACGGCCGCCGCGATGGCGAACTGGAAACCGACGATGCCGGACGCGTCGTTGAACAGCGATTCGCCTTTCAGCACGCTCGTCTGCCGTTGCGTCAGCGCCGCTTCCCTGCCGAGCGACGACACCGCGACCGCATCCGTCGGCCCAAGCGCGGCGCCGAGCGCCAAAGCCGCGGCGAGCGGAATCGCCGGCCATACGGCATGCAACGCGAAACCGACCGCCACCATGGTCGCGATCGCCAGACCGATCGCCAATGACAGCGACAGCTTCACCGACTTGAGCAGCTCCGATTTGTCGATTTCGTGCGCTTCCAAATACAGCAGCGGCGCGATGAACAACACCATGAACAGTTCAGGGCTGAGCGTTACGTCCGGAAAGAACGGCAGTTGTGATGCCAGCGCGCCCAACGCGATCTGCACAAGCGGCGTGGAGACCTTGGGTATGAAGCGGCTGAGAAAGGAGGATAATACGACGGCGGCGATGATACATAGAATCAATTCGAATACCGCCAACGTGCCTCCTTCGCGCGTGTTTTCAACCTTTTTCAGCCTACCAAAAGGTAGTTATGAACATGTTTCGCTATGGGCATGAGGGGTTGTAAACGAGTCATGCGGTTTGCGGGGGAGCTGGGGCGTGGGCTTGGCGAACCGTCGTCGCTACACTGGAAACCATGCTGTGGGATGACGATATGGAGCTGGCGATCGCGCTCGCCCGCGAAGCCGCCGCGGACGGCGAAGTGCCGGTCGGCGCCGTCGTACTTGATGCGGACGGCCGTGCGATCGGACGTGGACGCAACCTGCGCGAGACGCATGCCGATCCGCTCGCCCACGCCGAAGTGCAGGCCATGCGTGAGGCCGCCGCTTCGCTTGGCACTTGGAATCTCGCTGATTGCACACTTGTTGTCACGCTCGAACCGTGCCCCATGTGTGCCGGCGCTTGTCTGCAGACGCACGTCGGCCGTATCGTCTTCGGCGCGTGGGACGCCAAATTGGGTGCGTGTGGTTCGGTTTGGGACATTCCGCGCGACCCGCACGTCGGACCTGTGCCAGAAGTCGTCGGTGGCGTATGTGAAGCGGAATGCGGACGTTTAATGACCGACTTTTTCGCGGATCGCAGATGAATCGCAAGTGCGTTGCCAGTAATTACTTTCCGACGGAAACGAACACGCTGAGTGACGTAAACAAAATACGATTGCCGTAACATTTACAAATGTTAGTAAAAATATTCACTACGTAAGGATGTTGCAATGACGCTCATTCAGACCTTCCGCGGTACCTCATCCAACGGCACTGACCTCACCGCCGTCTACGCCGAGCAGCCGGCCGCCGGCACTGCCATCGCGCTTGTGCTTCCCGGCAACGATCTGCCAAGGCTTGTGCATTGGGGGCGTCCGCTTTCCGCTCCGGAAACCGTGCTCGACGCCTTTGACGCAATCGCCCCGCAACGAGTCTCCGGCGCGCTCGACTACACCGCATGGCCAAGCGTCCTGCCCACGCAATCCGAATCCTGGATCGGCGCCACCCGCTTCGACGTGCGTCGCAACGGCGTGGAACTGTTCTGCAAGTTCGTCGTCACCGACATCAAAGCCGAAACCGTCGCAGCCGGCAACACGTACGACATGACTGAAAAGGATGGCTATCCAAATTGGAACGTGGCCTCCGAACCCAAGCAGACGCCGACCGTCACCGTCGTCGCAGAAGACGTGGAACAATGCGTGAAACTTACGTGGACCTGCGAACTCGACGAAACCGGCCTCGTCCGACAGCGCGCCCAAGTGACAAACACCGGCGACGGCCAGCTGGAAGTCGGCAAAGTCGAACTTGCGTTCACCGTACCAGCCGACGCCAATGAAATCCTCACCACCACCGGCCACCACCTGCACGAACGCTCGCCGCAGCGCCAGAACTTCACCATCGGACACTTCGCCAAATCCTCCATGATCGGCCGCCCCGACTTCGACGCCACCCTGCTGCTCAGCGTTGGCGAACACGGCTTCGGTTTCACCCACGGCAACGTCTACTCCGCGCACGTGGCATGGAGCGGCAACAGCGTGCTGTCCGCGGAACGACTGCCCTACACCACTGGCGTGATCGGTGGCGGCGAAGTGCTCTTCGGCGGCGAAGTCGGTCTGGAACACGGTGAAAGCTACACCACGCCATGGCTCGTCGGCTCTTACCGCGAGGG
>ERZ773195.1486-NODE-1486-length-17094-cov-239.620224_pt1 | contig 17094 bp, 13 predicted proteins | sample MGYA00580530_ERZ773195 | MGnify/ENA primary metagenome ERZ773195 (study PRJEB29015, sample SAMEA2737751) | human gut metagenome | biome: human gut; feature: human-associated habitat; material: faeces | place: China | collected 2012 ...
AATTGCATCGCTATACTATCATCGCAGAAAACAACCCTGGAATCATGAGGCTGATATGTTCGGCACCATGTGCTATTCTCAAGACGAGGATTCCTTCTACAATCAGGAAAGCGGACAAGCCATCAAGTTTACTCCGATGCAGCACCAGCTGATGCAACTCTTCTTCAACAATACGCATCATCAACTCTCCAAACAGGAGATTTGTGATGCTCTTTGGCCCAAGAAACCGGATGCCAGTGAAACGCTCTATACCTTGATTCGCCGTATCAAACCGGTGATTGAGCAGAATAGCAACCTCATGATTGAGTCGGAAAGAGGCAAGTCTTACCGACTGATAATCAGATAATTTCAGAAATGTCAGCCAAATATCATACTTGTTATTTGGCTTTTTCCCATCTTCTTCATACCTTTGCAGCTAAAATACAAAAGAAGCAAAGATATGAAGAAGATTTTTTTGATAGCAGTTGTCTTGCTGATGATGATAAACTTCATCATCAACTATCAACATGAGGTTACGAAAGAGCAGCATACACCGATGACGGATTTCAAAACCAAGGTAGAGATGGCCCCCATGAAGGAATACAATGATCCGGACTTCGGCTACGTTGTCAAATATCCTTGCTTCTTCCAGCAGGAGGATACTTCAGTATCGGGATACCAGGGCTATGCCCGCTTCTCATTCACTAATCATGCCAACATCATCCTGGAGAGTTACGTTACCCCCAACTATAGCAACACCCTCCAGGCTTGTGCCGATTCTCTAGCCCAGAAGCTTCATTCGGAGCGGACGATGCAGGCATCGAATAAGGCATTCATCCTCTCCGGTCCTGTCTTTGAAAACGGAGTAAGAGTAGATGGCTACAGTCATTACGATAAATTCATCAAGAGTGGCAGAATACTCTTCGTCTATTCCCTCACCTATCCCGACAGCTACAAGCCAGCCATGCCCCGACTGTTCAAACTCATAGACGACTGGAAGGTTTTAGGGGCATATTAATCTGCCTTGAAGATATCCTCGTAAGCCTCTTGGAATTGTATAAAAAACAGCTTTCAAAGAAGATAAAAGCGCTTGATTATTTGCATATATCAAATAATAATTGTACATTTGCGGTGGAAATATAAACATCGAAGATTATGTCAATATTCAGTCGCCTCTTTGAAAGGAAAAACAATCTCACCGTAAGTTCTGACATCAAGAAGAAAGATGCCAGAAGCAGGAACATTGCCTTCGTGGATACCGAAGTGGGACTGAAAGACCATAAAATACATGATATCGGGGCATTAAGTTATGATGGAGCTACCTTTCACCAAGCATCGCAGACGGCACTGAACAAGTTCCTGCAAGAAGGAAAGGTTGACTATATCTGCGGTCATAACCTCATTCATCACGATGCCCGCTATCTCCAACTCAACGGCATACTGATAGATACCCTCTATCTCTCCCCGCTTCTCTTCCCCAAGCGCCCTTACCATCATCTGGTAAAGGACGACAAACTGATGAGCGAGCAGATGAATAATCCAGTCAATGACTGCGAGAAAGCCAAGGAGCTTTTGATGGATGAAATCGCTGCATGGAATCAATTATCAGAAAGGAAGAGGAAAATCTTCACCTTGCTGCTCCAACATGAAGAGGAATTCAGAGGATTCCTGATGTATGTGGGAGCCATCGAAAAGGATGATGCAATCATAGAAGTTTCAGAATTCATTCTTTCGGAATACAAGAATCATATTTGCGCCCATGCCGACATTCCGGCACTTGCAGCCCAGTCGCCTTGTGGCTTGGCATACGCCTTGGCCCTCATAGGCACAAACGATTACCAATCTGTAACCCCAGGTTGGGTACTCTGCCATTATCCCGAAGTAGAACATATCATCTATATGCTCTGCCATACCCAATGCACCGATGGCTGCGAGTATTGCAACCGCATGCTCGACATTCATTACAACCTGAAACAACTCTTCGGCTATGATGCCTTCCGTACCTATGACGGCGAACCGCTGCAGGAACAGGCATCGCAGGCAGCAGTGGATGGTAAGTCATTATTGGCGATATTTCCTACGGGTGGCGGCAAGTCGCTCACCTTCCAGTTGCCAGCCTTGATGGATGGCAGAACCATTCATGGACTCACCGTGGTTATCTCGCCTCTGCAATCATTGATGAAAGACCAGGTAGATAACCTCGCAGACCGCGGCTTCACCGATGCCGTAACCATCAACGGTCTCCTCGACCCTATCTCCCGCTCCCTAGCCATCGAACGAGTACAGAGCGGAGATGCCACCTTATTATATATAGCACCAGAGATGTTGCGCTCCAAAACCATCGAGCGCATCCTGATGGCACGGCATGTAGTGAGATTCGTCATTGATGAAGCTCACTGCTTCTCTGCATGGGGACAAGACTTCCGTGTGGATTACCTATACATCGGCAAGTTTATCAAGGAATATCAGGAACGTAAGTTTGGCAAAGATGCTATGGCCCGCAATCATGGTCAAACCCTGATACCCGTATCTTGCTTCACCGCCACTGCAAAACAGAAGGTGGTGCAAGACATCTGCGACTATTTCAAGCATTGGCTGGGCACCGATCTCCAGCTCTTCGCCTCATCAGCCTCACGTACCAACCTGCACTATTCCGTTATCCACGTAGATAGTGACGGCAACAAATACAATCTCCTGCGCTCGCTGGTAGAGCAGGCTGATTGCCCTACCATCATCTACGTATCCCGCACCAAGCGAACCCGGGAACTCGCCCAGAAACTGACACGTGACGGCATATCCGCCCTGCCCTATAATGGCAAGATGGATGCCGATGAGAAGATACACAATCAGGATGCCTTCATGAGCGATAAGGTTAGAATCATCGTTGCCACCTCCGCCTTCGGCATGGGAGTAGATAAGAGCGATGTGGGGCTGGTTATCCACTACGACATCTCCGACTCTTTGGAGAACTATGTACAGGAGGCCGGACGTGCAGGAAGAGACCCACACCTCAATGCCAAATGCTATGTACTCTATAGCGACGAGGACTTGGACAAGCACTTCATCCTGCTCAACCAAACTAAGCTGAGCATCAGCGAGATACAACAGGTATGGAAAGCCGTTAAGGATTTTACCAAGCAGCGTCCACATGTAAGTTGTTCGGCACTGGAGATAGCTCGTCAAGCCGGTTGGGATGACTCGGTATCCGACATAGAAACCCGTGTTCGCACCGCCCTATCTGCTCTAGAACAGAGCGGATACATAGAGCGTGGCAACAACATTCCGCACGTCTATGCCACAGGTATCACCGTCAAGAACATGGACGAGGCAAGACTGCGCCTCACCGAATCACCCCTGTTCTCGGAAGATGAGATGCAGAATGCCATCCGCATCATCAAGTCGCTCATCACCCAGAAGCATATAGCCAAGGCACAGGATAGCGAGGCTGAATCCCGCATCGATTACCTCGCCGACATCCTAGGACTCAGCAAGCGAGACGTCATCTCCTCCGTTGACCGAATGCGACAGGAAGGCATCCTTGCCGATACCCGTGACATCTCTGCCTATCTGCAAGACATCAGCGACAAGCAACGCAAGCCTCAGCAGATGCTGGAAAACTTCGCCAAACTGGAAAGATACATTCTGGAACATATCCCGGATGAATCGCTGCATATCACATACAAACAACTCAATGACAATGCCGTACATGACGGTATCAACACTTCTACAGAAAAGAAAATCCGCACACTGCTATACTTCCTGGCAGTGAAGGGATATGCGCACAAGAAGGAAGACGGCGTCCGCAATCTTATCGTGACAAGAGACAAGGACATAGAGACCATCATCAAGCGATTCGAAAGACGAATTGAGGTTTGCCGATTCATCATCGAAAGACTATACAGCCTGGCTGAGGAAATAAATAAAACTGTAACAGAAGAGAGCAACGACAGCTCTTCTGTAGAAAAGAATCCTTCCGAAGAAAAAGGTTTAGGAAAAGCCTCTGGCTCTAGAGAGAATTCAAAAGAGAAGCCTCTTCAATTCTCGGTAGTTGAACTTCTGAACGATCTGAAATCCAGCAACCAGTCACTCTTCTCCGACTTCTCTTCCCTGCAGTTGGAAGACGTGGAGGAAGCCTTGCTCTATCTCTCCAAGATAGGAGCCATGAAACTGGAAGGAGGATTCCTGGTACTCTACAATGCGATGGCGATTAAGCGTATCAAGGAACTCCGACTGCGCTATAAGCAGGAGGATTATCGCATGCTCAATGAGTTCTACAAGCAGAAGATTCAGCAGATTCACATCGTGGGCGAATATGCCAACCTGATGGTAAGGGATTACGATGCCGCCCTGCAATATGTGCAGGATTACTTCCAGATGGACTACCAGCGCTTCATCTCAAAGTACTTCAAGGGCAACCGGGAGACTGAGATAGAGCGCAACGTAACACCTTCGAAGTATAAGCAACTCTTCGGAATGCTCTCTAAGAGGCAGAAGGAAATCATCGACGACCACGAGTCCCGCTGCATCGTAGTCGCTGCCGGTCCTGGCAGCGGCAAGACACGTGTGCTCGTACATAAGCTTGCCTCTCTCCTACTGTTGGAAGATGTAAAGCACGAACAACTCCTGATGCTCACTTTCTCGCGTGCAGCCGCTACCGAGTTCAAGCAGCGACTGATGCAACTCATAGGCAGTGCTGCCCATTTCGTAGAAATCAAGACCTTCCATTCCTACTGCTTCGACCTGCTGGGCAGAGTTGGCAATCTGGATGAGGCAGGAGATGTGGTTAAGCAAGCCGCCGAAATGATCAACAATGGAGAAGTAGAACCCAATCGCATCAGCAAGACCGTGCTCGTCATCGACGAGGCGCAAGACATGAGCAAGGATGACTATGCCCTTGTCTCTGCTCTGATGAAAGCCAACGAAGAGATGAGGGTGATTGCCGTAGGCGATGATGACCAGAACATCTATGAGTTTAGAGGTTCCAACTCGCGGTATCTCTATGAACTGACCCAGACAGAGCACAGCCGTTTCATCGAGATGACGGAGAATTACCGCAGTCTTCGCCATATCGTGGATGCAGCCAACGACTTTGCCCACAACATCCGTCAGCGAATCAAATCTACCCCTATCATCTCCATGAGTCAAGAAGATGGAGAAGTAAGAATCGTGAAGCATCCATACGAGATTCAGGAGAAAAAGGTTTATATGTATCAGCCTATCCTAGAAGATGTTACGCGATTACTGGGAAGTAACGCTTCAAAAGAAGCCGATGCATTTTCCCACAAGAAGAACGAAACCATCAGCATCCTCACGCAGACCAATGAGGAGGCTGTCATCATGCTGGCTCTTCTTCACAGTCATGGCATCAAGGCCAAGCTGGTGCAATCAATGGACGGCTTGCGCTTCTGGAATCTGGCAGAGGTAAGATACTTCTTGAAGAAGATAGACCAAGGCATCAAGGAGACGAAATCCCCTATCATCCCTGATGATATTTGGGAAACAACCAAGCAGCAGACATTTCAAAAGTATGCCACCAGCCAGGCATTGCCATATCTGCGCCGCAGTCTCCAGATATTTGAACAGACCAATCGTGCCAAGTACTACAGCGACCTGAGGGAGTTCGTGTTCGAATCATCCGTAGAAGACTTCTGTGACATCTCGAAATCAGACATCGTGGTCAGCACCATCCACAAGGCAAAAGGCCATGAGTTCGACCATGTACTGATGCTCATTACCCATCCCGAGCATCCTACCGATGACATACTGCGCCGATATTATGTAGGTATGACCCGTGCCAAGCGTACGCTTGCCATCCACACCAACGGCAATCTCTTCGACAGCCTGAAAAGTGCCCAGCATCTCTATGATGCCCAAGCCTACGATGAGCCTAACGAAATAGTACTTCAGCTCTCACACAAGGATGTAAACCTGGGCTTCTCCAAGCCTCACAAGGACGCTATTCTTTCCTTGAGAAGCGGTATGCCGCTAACCTACCACGACCATTGCCTCTGTCTCCCATCAACAGGCAGAGACATAGCCCAGCTCTCCATCAAGATGAAAGAGAAACTAGGCAAATGGGAGTTGAAAGGTTACAAGGTAACCGATGCCCGAATCCGCTTCATCGTGGCATGGAAGTCAAAGGATGCACCGAGGGATGAGAAGGAATCCGCCATCGTGCTCGCAGATTTAGTGATGGAAAAATAAGGTAAATTCATTAAAAATCTATCACCAAACGCTATTTATCCTTTCTTTTTATACACAAAAGTGTAATTCTTAAGCCACACTCTTGAGAAATACACTTTTGTGTCAAAGGCTTTTTCCTATAAAGCTATACTTTTGCAGCAGAAAAATAAAAGAATCAAGCAAAACTGTAGCAATATGAAGGAAAAAGTAATTTTTACCACAGTGTTGTGCCTCTCGGCTATGACTCCGATGATGGCGCAGAATATCACCGGCAAGGTGATGAATACCAAGGGAGAACCTTTGGCGTTTGCCAATGTAGTATTATTGAATAGAACGGACTCGGCTTTCGTCAAGGGTGCGGTGAGTGGAGAGGATGGCAGCTTTGTCATCGACTCTTCCTGCAACGGTGAAATCATCAAGGTGACATCCGTAGGCTATAAGACAATCTGCAAGAATTGCACTGGTGAAAATGTGGGCATTATCAAGATGGAAGAAGACAGCAAGATGCTCGGCGAAGTGGTCGTGAAGTCATCCCTGCCTAAGACTATCCTGAAGAATGGCGGAATGACGACAACCATTGTCGGATCCGTACTTGAGAAGGCAGGAACCATGGAGAACCTGCTCGACCGCATCCCTAACGTGTCTGCCCAGAATGGCAGCATCAAGGTATTCGGTCGCGGTGAACCTGTTATCTATATCAATGGACGACAGATGAGAGACAAGAGCGAGCTAGACCGTTTGCATTCCGATAACATCAAGTCGGTGGAAGTCATCACCAACCCTGGTGCCCGTTACGCAGCCAGCACCAAGGCGGTCATCCGTATCACAACGAAGAAGATACAAGGCGAGGGCTTCGGATTTGACGCTACAACAGAAGGATCGTACGACGAGAAAAAGAACATTGGAGGATATGGCAGGCTGAATATGAACTATCGCAAGAATGGATTAGAGCTGGGCGCATACGCTTTTGGAGCAAGACAACACCAGCCAGACAATAAAGACTTACAGCAGAAGACTTATCTCGACAAGACGTGGAACCAGAAGAGTGAGATAAGACAAGTAGGTATTATCGAAGCCATGAACTTCCGCTTGAATGCCAGCTACCAGTTGGACGCCAACAACTCAATAGGAGCCAACTTTGGTTTTCTTAGAAATCCTAAGCAAACATGGAACGGCGATATGAGTTCTTTGATATTGCAAGACGAAGAATTGTCTGAAAGTTCTGATAGTCATGCTGATTTCTTTTGGCAGAAGAATAATCTTTCAAGCAACATTTACTATGTGGGAAAGATTGGCAAACTCGGCATCGACTTCAATACCGACTGGCTATGGTCGAAGGAATACCAGAACGATGTTACCAAAGAGCAATACCAGGAAGTGGGGATGAATGCACAAAGCCAGACGGTTCATAGCTTGACTAACAAGAACTATCATTTGCTCGCTTCCAAGCTGGTGCTTTCTTACCCATTATCAGGAGGTAATTTGTCTTTGGGTGGTGAATATTCCAATACCCATCGTACCTCAAAGTATCAAGTGGTGCCAACTAACTTGGTATCGGATGACGACAGCCGTATTACAGAAAGTATGACATCTTCATTCTTGACCTATTCAAGAGATTTCGGTAATCTGAGTTTGGAGGCAGGTATGAGATACGAGTACATCGACTTCAATTACTATGAATATGGCAAGTATGTGCCTGGGCAAAGCAAGTCGTACGGCAATTGGTTCCCATCGCTTAGCTTATCGATGCCTGTAGGCAAGGTACAGATGCAATTGAGCTATGCAGCCGACATTAATCGTCCTTCCTATCATAATTTGCGCAGTGGCATTCAGTATGACAACCGATATACGTATGAAACGGGAAATCCATTTCTGGTATCTCAGATAAGTAGAAATCTCAACTACGAGTTGGCTTACAAATGGTTGACATTCGACATGACCTACAGTCATACTTCACATCCAATTATGCCAACAGTGGAGACTTATAAGGATAATCCTGCAATAGGCTTGATGAAGCCTGTGAATGGGAATTCGTATAATGACGTAGCTGCATCTATTAATTTGCGTCCATCGTTTGGCATCTGGTACCCTTCGCTTACAGCATCCATTGACAAGCAATGGTTTGACATGGAGACACACGATGGGAAATCGCTCAACAAGCCAATGGCTTCATTCCGTTTTGACAATACCCTCAACACCAAGCTGGGAATGTTTACGTGGATGATGTCGTATATTACAAAAGGCCATGAGGAGAACCAGTATCTGTACAAGCCAATGTTTTGCACGAATGTTTCCGCATATAAGGCTTTCTTGAAAGACCATTTGTCGTTTCAGCTCTTCATCTATGATTTGTTCGGGACAAACGATAGCCACATGATTGCTCATTTTGGCAAAATAAAGGAAATGGTGTATGATGGATTGTCAACAAGCAAAGTGTCGCTTACTGTACGGTATAAGTTCAACACTACAAGAAGCAAATATAAGGGTACGGGTGCTGGAGAAAGCCAGAAGAACAGAATGTAATCTGTCTGCAGCATCCGGTAATGGTGTAATGACAATAAATCTCTCTATAAATGAACAATCCAATAAAATTGTTGATTAGTGGCGCAGACATGGGAGGCTTGATAGCCTCCTGTGCCTTGCGCCATGACTTCCATGAAAGCCCTCGGCAGGAAGATAGATTTCATATCTATCGCATAGAAAAGGATACGCTGACGATGGAAGATGTGGATGCATGCGACTTGTCGGTCATCCGGTATGCGGTGAATGCAACCTTGCATGACAACGAAGCCTCGTTTGCTTTCGATGAAAAATGCAAGGAACGGGGCATCACCGTTATCCATGTTGTCAATCTTGGCAAGGCTGCCTTTCTCGCTGTAGAGAAACCGAAAGGCTATCCATTCAGCGAAGTAGTGAAAAAAGGAACGGATGATTTCCGTTGCTCACTGGGCAAGTATATCTCGCAGTACGGTATGTTCTGGCAGATGCCCTTGCCTTGGATAGATGAAGCCATCAGACATTATTCTGAGGAGTCTTTCCCGCAACTGGGCATCGGGGCATATATTGCCGCCGGCTACTGTGCCAACATTCTCGCAAACCTTGCGGAAGGCAAGGAGGTGAAATACTTCCCCAAGTTCTATCTCTCGCCATTGTTGGAAGAGATATGATTGCGATTATATCATCTGATAGTTCGTGGCATGAAACAGCGCTTCGGCAATGTTCTTCACGCCCATCTTGGCGAAAAGGTTGCGCTTGCAAGCCTTTATCGTATCCACCGACTTACATAGTCGGTCGGCAATATCATTCATCGTGTAACCTTGGGCAGACAATCTCAAAACATCTCTCTCTGTCTCGCTCAAGGTTATGCCTTCTTTCTTTTCCCACTTGTGGCGCAATGTGGAATATTCAAAATAGCTACGCTCACCATTCTTCTGCATGATGATGTGTCCCGGTTCATCGGTTGCTGCCAATGATACGGTGCAGAGGGCAAGCCAGATTCTTCCATCATCAGAAAGAAGTATTGGAGTGAGGTGATGATGAATCAATCGGCTATGCCTGCCATTGGTAAGATGAAAGTCGTACGAGATGGTATAGTCGAGGCGGTCGCCCACAGGCAATTCATTGAAAAGATCAAAACCTTTCTTATTCACTTCGAGCAGCATCTGCAGGTCGGCCTCCGGAACATGGTCGATATACATCTGATAGCCTGCGTCCATCAACTGCTCCGGTTCCAATCCGCAGAGATAAGCGAGGTTATCTGATGCATAGATGAAGTCCTGATGAAAATAGTCGATGATATAGACGCACTGGTAGGTGCTGCGGGCAAAAGCTTTTGCCGCATTCACCAATAATTCAATCTTCTCGTAATCTTCTCTGTTGATATGATTCACCTCGTTGGAATGGAGGAAGAAATCTTCTTTTTCTTTATTCATAAGCTATTCTGAATATTACTCTTTCTATCTGTTCTCCGATTCAGCAAGCCATCGGATCTCTTTTTAAATACGCTATTCGGATACAAAAATACATATTTTTATTTGATTACAATTCTATTGGATTGTTTATTTACAGATAATTAACCGTAAAAGACGCTTAATCATTACTTACTGCACAACAACTGTTTTACGCTCGCACAACACGTGTTGTGCGAGCGCATAACAGCTGATATGCAAGCGCACAACAGCTGTTGTGCGACTGACGGAGGTGACTTTCCCAGCAACATATACTTACTGTTCCAACAACTTATCCTACTTCTTCCGACAACTTATAAAGGCTTCTTACGATGCTTATTCCTATTGATAAGCAGTTCTAACCCACATCAATAGCACCGCTCATTCGTATCAATCAAACCGCTCATCCATATTAGTGCCATTTTTATTTGGTAGTTTAAGAATAAAAGATTACCTTTGTATCGCTAAACAGAAAGAAGAATACGATGGCTATTAAATATGAAATCCATTATCTTCCCAATGCAGGAGGAAATGAAGAGACTCGCCGATTCGCCCATATCTTTGAGCAAACAGCTATGACTGACAAGGAGATGATCAGCCGAATCGCCAGACATAGCTGTCTGGGAGAAGGAGAAGTTTCGTCCGTACTCATGAAACTGCGTGATATCATAGAAGAAGACCTGCAGGAGGGAAGACGTATCAACATTCCGGAAATAGGTTATCTCTCGCTCTCGGTAGATCTGGATATGGATGAACTGAAGCCAGACAATAAAGTGAGAGCTGAATATGTAAGCGTAAGAGGCATCAAGTTTCGCCCCAATGCAGATCTGCTGAAACAGGTGAAATATAATACCCATTTCGAGAAATCACAATATACTTCCCGCTCCTACCCTTTCTCTGAAGATGCATTGAAGGAGAAAATAAGAGAGTATCTGAAGCATAACCGTTCCATTAACAGAAAAGTACTGGAAGCGGAATTTCATATCCGTAAACAGACAGCACTCAACTGGCTGAAGAAACTGGAAAAATCCGGTTTCCTGATTAAAGAAGGTTCACGCAATGCTCCGGTTTATTTCCTGGCTGAAGAATAGGAGCCCATCGGATGATAGGTCTCATCATGATAGAACTCTCTAGATGACTGCAAGCCATAGCCTCCGTGACCATCCAGGCTTCATTACATTAAATCTACACCCTAAAGATAAAGTAATATGCCAAATAAAGAAGAAAAGAGAATAACAGAGCAGAGCTCGCTCTACGAACATCTGGAAAAGATGAGCGTAGATGAACTCACCGCTCATATCAATGCAGAAAACAAGAAGGTGGCTCTGGCAATAGAACAAGCATTGCCTGCCATTAACCAACTGATTTCCGCCATCGAAGGGCAGCTGAAGAAGGGCGGAAGGCTCTTCTATGCAGGTTGCGGAACGGGCGGAAGACTGGCTACGCTCGATACCATCGAAGTGCAGAACACCTATGGCATCGACGGTTCACAGATACAGGCCATCTTCCCCGGAGGCATCGGCTGCCTTACACAAACCAGGGAATCCAGAGAAGACGACCTGGAGAATGGCTGGCTTCAACTCTGCGACAAGCATATATCAAAGCATGATTTCGTACTCGGTTTTTCTGCCAGCGGAACAACCCCCTTCGTGCTTTCCATCTTGCAGCATTGCAAGGAGGCAGGCATTCCTACGGGTTGCATCGTCAACAATCCCCACGCTCCTATCGCCCAGGCTGCCGATTATCCCGTAGAAGTCATCACGGGACCGGAATTCGTAACGGGAAGTACCCGCATGAAAGCCGGTTCATCGCAGAAGATGATTCTGGATATGATCAGCACTTCTCTCCAGATTCGACAAGGACGGGTGGAAGGCAACAAGATGGTGAATGCCAAGCTTATCAATCATAAACTCATCGACCGTGCCTGCCGTATCTTCATGGAACGCAATCCGCAATATACGGACTACGAAGAAGTGAAACAGCTGATTCTGGAATCAGGAAGCGTAAAGAAGGCGGAAGACTTGCTGAAGAGTAAAAGCGATTTAGATATTTAGATAAATTTAGACCAAACTTCACCTTATATAAATAGAACTATCAAGATTTCATCTTATATAATAGGACTATATGGCAAAGAAAGCAATTGTAATGGGTGCCACATCGGGCATCGGAATGGAAGTGGCAAAACTGCTTGCTGCAAAAGGATGGCAGGTAGGAATTGCCGGAAGAAGAATTGAAAGATTGCAGGCTCTGATTTCGCAGAGCGGCATTACCTGCTATCAGCAAATAGACGTGACTTCTCCCGATGCTCCTGCCCAACTTCAGGAACTCATCGATAAGTTGGGAGGCATGGACTTGTATTTCCATAGTTCCGGCATTGGCTGGCAGAATAATACGCTGGATATAGAAAAGGAGTTGAAGACCCTGGAAACCAACGGCTTAGGATTCACAAGAATGGTAGATACGGCATTCAACTGGTTTGCTACTCATCATCAGAACAATTCAAAAGCCCGCATTGCCTGCATCACTTCCATTGCCGGAACCAAAGGTCTCGGTGCTGCCCCTGCCTACTCTGCCACCAAGCGATTCCAGAACCATTATCTGGAATGCCTGTCGCAGCAGGCACGGATGCGTCATCTCCCCATCGCCATCACAGATATCCGACCAGGCTTCGTAAAGACCGACCTTATCGCAGGCAGCAGCTATCCGCTGCAACTCAAACCGGAAGATGTGGCGAAGCATATCGTAAGTGCCATCGAAAACGGAGAGGAAGTTAAGGTGATAGACTGGAGATATGATATTCTCGTCTTCCTCTGGCGACTCATTCCTAGATGGTTATGGACGAGATTGAAGATTACAACATAACAACTTTATTCCTTTCTGATGACAATCGTCTTGAACCAGTCTTTCAATACTCCCGCATATTGATCCTGCGAATCAGACAGCAGGATGACAACCTGGGAACCATCTTCCAACTTGGGTCCCAGACACATACCTTCGTAATTGGCAAAGGAACGCTTGGAAAGTGACAAGCCGGTTTTCCATTCCGTGAGCAATCTCTTCTTCAAGAAAGGAGTATTTGATGAAAACTTCTCTTTCAAAGCAAACTCCTCAGAATTCAAAGGATTAATCTGATAGAGTTTACACTTGCAGAAAGCCCCAATCTTAATCTTCGGGATAAAGGCCTCACGCTCCAGAACCAGAAGCTGTCCATCGGACAAGACGCAAAGCTCACTCACCCCCATCACATAGATATCTGCTTTCTTATGGGTAGAAGGTTGATCCATCTGATAGGCATAGGTCGCCATATAACGAGAGTTCTTTCCCCAATCAAACCTCATTAAACGAAGCTGGTTGGTCAATCCGTTTTGAGGAGTAGCAGGCTGTCCGTCCTTGCGGAGCGTGCTCTCTGGTATCGTCCAGAGATACTGACGGACGGAATCAAAAGCCAGAGACTCAAAATTATAATTTGGATAAAAATCAGAAGAAGGCCATCTGCTCTCCCAAAGGTTCTGCTGATAGCTAATCTTGGGAGCATCTGCCGAAGTAGGCAGAACAGGATACTCCTTTAAATGGCAATATCCTTCGCTTGTTATCACCAAGGTAGAATCAGAAACCTTCACGACGGCTTCGTGGTCAAAGTCTTTCTCCTGCCCCAGCCAAGGCTTTCCGTCGTTCAGCGTTCCATCTGTTCTCTCGGTAAACCCAAGGTTTTCAACCTGTTCCAATTCGCCGGTCTTGGGATTCACCTGAATCCGGAAGTTGAAGTACAGGGCACTATCCGACTTGTCGCTTACCACCGCATAGATATCATCATGCAGATGAGCAATGCCACTGTAGTTGCCCGCAGTCACGGTTTTCGGAAAAGCTTTCTGAGGATTCTCTCTCACTACTTTCCAATCCTGTGCCCCAGCCAGCAAGTTGAATGCCAGGAAGATGGTCAGGATATTATAGCGCAGCATAAGTCAATACAAATTCCATGGTTAACTCGAAATCCACATGCGCCGTCTTTCTGCTCTTGAGATTCTCCACATCACACGACCAATCTGCCATCGTATCAAACGGCTTCACCCGCATATCCTCAAACATCAGGTTTTCCTCTGAGAATAACTTGAAGACCGTTTCCTTGGCACACCAATGCACCAGCTTGGCATCCAGATCTTCCGCCTTCTCATCCTTTCGCAGGAATTTGGATGCGATGCGCTCAACCCTATCGCTGAAGTATTCGATATCCACCGCCACTTCCTGATTTTTGGAAAGGATAAGCGCAGCATAACCCTTGGTATGCGAAATGCTGATATGATAACCACGGAACAATGGCTTTCCAGCCTCGTTGTGGGTAATGTCACCCGCATGAGAAAGCAAGCCCTTGGAAGCCCCGTTCGTCTTAAGCATCTCATACATTAATGCACGAATGGCAAGAAACTCCAGTTTCCTGCCATCGTTCTTATATTTCTCTTCCACCTGAGAGCGGTAAGCCTGCAGATGAGGATACTGCCCGAACAACTGTTCTACAGTTTCATCCATCTGCCATAAACCAAGACTCACTCCCGGATAAACTTCTCGTATATTGACAACTGCCATATTTTTTATATTCTGATATTGATGAATACTGATGATTACTTAGAAGAATCCTCCACGTTATCTTTCAAAGGATGTACCGTCACCTTAATCTTGCTGATGCGACGCTCCTCTATCTGCATAACCTCGAAAGTATAGTTCTTATAATCTATCTTCTCGTGCATACTTGGGAAATCGCCTTTAATTTCCAAGAGCAGACCAGCCAGAGAATCAGCATCACCCTCAACCTCCTCGAACTCTTCGTCATCTACATTCAGGATTTTGCAGAAATCAGAAAGAAGCGTTTTACCTTCAAAAACAAAGGTATTGTAATTTAATTTCGAGTAGAACTTCTCCTCCTCATCGTATTCATCATTGATTTCACCTACAATTTCCTCCAGAATATCTTCGAGAGTAACAATACCCGATGTTCCTCCGAACTCATCTACCACAATGGCGATATGAACCTTGTTGTCCTGGAACTCGCGAAGCAGATCATCTATCTTCTTGGTTTCAGGTACAAAGTAAGGAGGACGAATTAGGCTCTGCCAACGGAAGTTGGAAGACTTCGTAAGATGAGGCAATAAGTCCTTGATATACAGTACACCACGAATATTATCTGTATTATCCTGATAAACAGGAATACGACTGTAATTATTCTCTTCAATGCACTTTAATACTTCTGGATAAGAACTACGGATATCCAGGTCAACAATATTCTGTCGGCTGGTCATCACCTCCTTGGCTGTTTCATCGCCAAAGCGGATGATACCCTTCAGCATGCTCTGCTCGTCCTTGATATCATTCTTATCAGTCAGCTCAAGAGCCTGTTCCAAGTCATCAACACTCAGCACATGATTTTCCTTCTGTATAATCTTTTCTGCAAGAATTCCACTTTTCAGCAAGATAGTTTCTAAAGGCCAAAACAACTTTCTGGCAAACAGAATTCCCCCTACACACCGGCGACAGAACTTCAGAGGATCCTGACGGGCATACACTTTCGGCATAATCTCACCAAAAAGCAAAAGCAAGAAAGTAAGAATAACCGTAATAATCAGGAACTGAAGCCAATAAGCTTTAGGACCAAACTCTACGATTCCTGCGAATACATAATTAAGGAGCATGATGATTGTGACATTCACAAAATTATTGGTTATCAAAATGGTAGCCAATGTACGTTCAGAATCATCACGCAACATCTGTATTTTCTTATCGGCATCAGTCTTTTCATCCTCAAGTTCCGCAACATCAGTTGGTGATAAACTGAAAAAAGCAATTTCGGAACCACTGGCAAAAGCAGACATGCCTAACAATATAGCTGCAAGTACAGCAGCTACAATAACCCCGGCGGAAGGCTGCATCAGCATCACATCACCGAAGGCATCAGTTATGGTGGATATATCCAATTTCTGAGCTAAAAATTAATAATTATTGTTCTTTAGTAGCAGGGCGAGTACTCAACATCTCCATATTATCTACATAGATTTCTGTAATATATTGTCTTCTACCCTGCTTGTCATCATAGGAGCGGTAGCGGATTCTTCCTTCCACATAAAGGCGGTCACCCTTATGCACATACTTCTCTACTACCTTTGCAAGCCCACGATAAAAAACAAGATTGTGCCAATCTGTATGGTCTGGCACTTGGGTACCATTAGGCAAAGTATATCCTTTCTCTGTAGTTGCGAGAGAAACCTGAGCTACAGCCTGATCTGCTTCGAAATAATGAATGTCAGGATCTTTACCTACATTACCAATTAGCATAACCTTGTTCATGACACGAATCTTTTAAATTTCTGAATATTTTATTTCCACATTCCCAGATAGCGGAAATGGAAATTCTTACCTTTTGCAGATGGGAACTGGCTGCGTGAATCTACACAATCGCGCAGATATTCTACGATGCGATTGTAACAATCCAAACCTGATTCAGCTTTAACATCCGCAACGAAATGAGTATCACGGTACTCAAATTTTCCTGTAGCCGGTACCATCACAACACGCTTGAAATCAAGTGATCCTTCATACCAGCCTGGAGCCTCTTGAGCCAAACTGGCAACAACAGGATTCTCCATTCTCTCTGCAGGAGTAGGAGTACGCAATGCTTTCTTATCCTTAAAATCCTGCATAGTTTGCGCCGTAGTCTTTATCACAATAAAATAAACACGTGGGCGTACCTTATATCTTTTTGGATACGTCAAATCGCTAGCGGCATATTCACGAACATCTGCCTCTAGCTCTGCATCCATCTCAATCTCAGGAATACTCTTTAAAAAACCAATAGCATCATCAACACTAGTAACTAATGTCTCCTGATCAAAATATCTTAAATATAAATTCATAAATGGGTATGTTTCTCGAGTTAAAAAAAAAGAGCGGAAAACGGGACTCGGACCCGCGACCCCAACCTTGGCAAGGTTGTGCTCTA
>ERZ773195.1494-NODE-1494-length-17058-cov-2.920191_pt1 | contig 17058 bp, 15 predicted proteins | sample MGYA00580530_ERZ773195 | MGnify/ENA primary metagenome ERZ773195 (study PRJEB29015, sample SAMEA2737751) | human gut metagenome | biome: human gut; feature: human-associated habitat; material: faeces | place: China | collected 2012 ...
CTCGTGGCTCCCCGAGCTGCCGGGCGGGCGCAAGCCCATCCGCACGTTCATCGTGCCTGAAGACGACGGCCGCATGATGGGCTCCATGTTCGCCCACATCCGCGGCCGCATCGACGCGGGGGAGCGGGCGTATGTCGTCTGCCCGCGTATCGATGCCGACGATGAATCGGACGGCGATGACGATACAAGTGGGGCATCGCAGATCGGCGTGTACGATGATTCCGACGCCTACAGGCGCGAATCCGCCACCGCGGCCGCCAACACAGCCGCCAGCGCGCCATCGCAGGAGGATGGTGACGGTGCTCCGTCACGGCCGCCGCTGCATTCCGTGGCCGAGATCGAGCGCAGGCTGTCATCGCTGCCGCAGTTCCGTGGCGTCCGTTTCGCGACGCTTACCGGCCGCGACGATGACGCGACCAAGCAGCAGGTCATGGCCGATTTCGCGGATGGGGCCACGCCGGTTCTGGTGGCGACAACGGTCATCGAAGTGGGCGTGGACGTGCCGCAGGCCAGCTGCATCGTGATCTTCGACGCTGACCGGTACGGGCTTTCGCAGCTGCACCAGCTGCGCGGGCGCGTGGGGCGCGGCGGCACGGATTCATGGGCGTTCCTGATTTCGCGGGCTGAGGACGGCGGTCCCGCGCAGCAGCGGCTGCAGGTCATCCAGGGCACGCTCGACGGCGCCCAGATCGCGCAGGCCGATCTGGAGTTCCGCGGCGCCGGAGACGTGCTCGGCGACGCGCAGTCGGGCGGCAAGTCCGGTCTGAAACTGCTGCGCGTGGTCAAGGACGCCAAGATCATCGCCGACGCGCGCGAACGTGCGGGGCGGTTGCTCGCCGATGACCCCGATCTGTCGGGCGAGGTCGAGCTTGCCGGCGCGGTGCTTGATTTCACCCGCGGCAACGAGACGTTCCTGACCAGCAGCTGACGCGCGACGGGCGATATGCGCCGCAGATAGGGTCGTCGGACACGAGCCCCGGCCCCGCCATCCGCGATCGAACAATGTGGCGCTTGAACACAGTATAGATTTTTCATATGGGAACGGCATTCTCATCGCCGGCATGATGTGGTTCAGTTGTCATGAAGGTTTCGGCCGGGGAGGGGCATCATGGCATCATCACGTTCACTGCACACGGTTCATCTGGTCGCTTTCGGCGCGGGCAATGTCGTCGGTCTGGGGGTCATGTCGATGGCCGGCATCGGCATCGGCATCACGGGCACCGGATTGTGGCTCGCCGCGCTGGTCGGTGGCCTGGGAGGCGCGTTCGCGCTGGTGCCGCAGCTGCTGGCCAGCTCGTCCGGCGATTACCCGGGCGGCCAGTACCAGCAGGTCGGCACGCTGCTGCCGCCCGTGTTCGGCGGCATCGTCGCCTATATCCTATGTTTTCTGGTGTTCGACATCTCCGCGTACGCGCTGTCCGCGGCGCAGCTGCTCGGCCTGCCCACGCTGCCGACACGCCTGACCGCGGCGTTGGTCGTCGCGCTGTTCCTCGGCGTGCACATGCTGGGTGCCCGCATCGCCGCCATCGCCCAACTGGTGATGGCCGTGCTGCTCGCGGCGGCATTGGGCACGTACGTTGCGGGGACAATGCCGCACGTGCGGCTCGCGAATCTCGCGCATTACACGTTTCTCGGCTCGCCTCTGGCGTTCCTGTTCGCATGCGTGTACATGACGTTCATGATGAACGGGGTGGCCGGCGTGGCGAACTATGCCGCGGTCGCGGACCGTCCGCGGGTGACGGTGCTCCGCGCGATGCGCGTCTCGCTGTTGCTGGTCGTCGTGACGTATGCGCTGATCTGCGTGGCCGATGCCGGCGCCTTGCCGATAGCCCAGATCGCGAACCGGGATCTCGCCGTCAGCCTGTCCGCATTCGTCCCGGCTCCGGTGACGGTCGCGTTCGTGGTGGGCGGCTCCGCGTTCGCCCTGCTCACCACGCTCAATGCCGCGGTCGGCTGCATGGCGTATCCGGTCGCCTCGGCCTGCACAGACGGATGGTTGCCGCGCGAACTGGGAGAGCGTTCCGCTCGGACCGGCGCTCCCGTGCGCCTGCTTTCGGTGGGCATGATCGCCGCGGAGTGCCCGCTGATCGCCGGGAATTCCGCGAAAACCGTGTCGTCGAGCGTCACGATTCTGATGATCGTGGTGCAGGCGATGGTCGCCGTTGCCGCATTGCGCCTGATACTGCGCGACGGCTCATCGCTCTGCGCATTCCGCTCGCTGCCGTTGCTCGGCCGCGTGCCGCAATCCGGGCTCGCGGCGTTGTGCATCGTCGCGCTGCTCGTCGACCTGCTGCTGATCGCATGGCTGCTGTACACGATGAACCGTCTGCTGATCATCGGCAATGTCGTGATATTCGCCATAACGGTTGTCGCCGCTGTCATCGTGAACAAATATAGGGTTGATACGAGGTCATAACAACTATGTATAACCGCGGGTTTGCCAACGCGGCGACGCGGAGCCTACGATGATGTCAACGTTCACGGGAACCCGCGAACAGGCCCGGCCCCGGATGATGGGGCGGCACCCCGGTCAGGTGTCTTATCCGAGCAAGGAGTACGTTATGTGTGTCAATGAAGGCGTGAAGGCATCGGCTGTCGGCTCACTGTCGGGCGGACTGCCGATCATGCGCGAGCGGTGAGAGACCGCTCGATAGTCCGTTTCGGATGTTTGCCGGCGCGATCGTGATGATTGTGATTCGCCGTCCGGCATGATTCCTCACACTCCCGGCAGATTACGCCGACGGTTGCCGGATCATTCGCGGCGATGCGGATTCTGCCGCATCGCAGGTTTTCGTATATCGCGATTCGCCGCCACCAAACTGTACCGCCGCGCCGTATCCAAAAACGGCGCGGAACAAGAAGAAGGGAATATCCATGTCCACATCATCAGCTCGTCATGAAGCGCCACGCAACGGGCGGCCCGTGAAGCGCCGGCTTATCCGCGTGCTCGCCGGCTCGGCCGTGATAGGCGCTATGGCGGTCGGCGGCCTGCAATTCGCGCTCGGCACGGCCTACGCGGCCGGCGACGTGTGCGACCTGTGCTCGACCAACTACAATCCGGTCGCCTGCTGTTCCAGTGGCGGTTCGGCCTACGATTCCAACCCCGGAGGCGGCATCGACGTCTCAGCGCAGAAGGCCGCGTTCGACAGCTACTGCGCGAACTACAAGAAGGAGCACGCCCAGAAGGAGGAGCCGGCGACGCCCCCGCCACGAAGCCGAGCAACCCGAAGCAATCGGCCCCGGCCCCGGCGAAGCCCTCCACGGGCAACACCACCGCGCAACAGTCGCAGCCCGCGCAGTCGACCGGCACACAGTCCGGCCAGAGCACGACGGGCAGCACAACCGGGATCACAGGCGACACGGCCGCGAACACGAACGCCGGTGCCACCGCCACTCAGACCTCGAAGGACGCGGCCTCCCGGAAGAACAGCGATGACAACACCGCCGACACCGCTGGCGGCGAGACCACCACGGCCGAAGCCGGCATCACCGACAGCGGCACTGATACGGCGGAAACCACCACGCAGGCCTCTCCGGTCACCGATCGGGCCGAAACCACCAGCCCGGTGGTGCGCATCGTCGCCGGCGTGGTCATCGCGCTCGCCGTCATCGGCACGCTGGGCGCCGCGCTGATTGTGCGCAACAAGCGCCGCGCTCCCGCGCTCGCCGGAGCGAACGGCGGCCGGTCCGACGACGGATTCGACATCGCAGACGGCGCGACGCCGGCCCCCGCGACGATGGCGAACGCCATTGCCGCAACCGAAGCCCGTGCCGACGCGAGTGCGCCGACCGAAGTGCTGCATCCCATCGCATCGCCGGCGAACGGGCCATCCGCCGGGCCATCGGCGAGTCTCAACGTGGCCGACAGCGGCGGCGCTCCTACCGCACGGTATGACTTCAACCTCGTCGACGGACCATCGTCCTGCTGAGCCATCAGCGCAGCAGTACCAACGCAATTCGATACGGAAGAAATACAGAAGGGAACCACAACAATGTCCAACACCAACCACAGCCTCACGAGAGGCTCCATCGCCGCTAAAGCCGCGGCGCTGCTCACCGCGGCGGCGCTCGGTCTCACCGGATTCGCGCTGACGGGCGGGAACGCCGCGTCCGCCGCCGAAACCACGCCCACGGCGGCAACAGCCGCACAATCCCAGGAAGACACGCCATTCGACTACTACGCGGGCATCCCCAACCTGCCTTCGGATCACGTGTTCGAGAACATCACGCTGGAACGTCTCGAAGACATCTTGCGCTACGGCAAAGGCAACTTCGTGATACTCATCGGCGGCACGTGGGACTCCGCGACGACGGCCGCACTGCCCGCCATCAACACCGCCGTCAAGGCGCAGGGCATCGAGAAGATCTACAATTTCGACCCGCACCTCGACAACGCCGGAGCCGACACGCTCGTCAACATCAACGACAAGAACAACGCGGTCGACGCATTCGCCAAGCGGTTCCAGCAGACCATCGACGAATTCGGCCTGACCGATCTGCAAAGCAAGAACACAGCAAACGTCGTCGATCTGCCGACCCTGTTCACCTACAACAAGGACAACACCGGCGACAAGGTGCTCGCATCCACCGCGAACGTTGCCGACAGCGCCGATCTGACCCGCGTGCTGGGCACCGCGAAGAACGCCGCGACCCGCACCAACGGCCAGTTCTACACCAACTACTACCTGAACAACGTCTCGGCCGGCGCGGCCAGCGTGTTCAAGCAGGGCGAGGACAAGGACTTCTCGCTCATATCGGTGACGTACGGCGAACTGGAGAAGCTGCTGCGGTCGCCAGGCAACCATTACATCTTCTTCGGCGCGACCTGGTGCGGCAACACATACGCCACGATCCGCTACGTGAACCAGGAAGCCCGCAAATACGGCATCAAGCACGTGTACACGTTCGACACGATCCTCGACAGCACGTCCGGCAAAGGCTCGCCGTTCCACATCCGCGACAACTACAACAACGGCAGCCACCCGCTGTCGGACCTGTACACGCATCTCGTGAACACGTACCTGCCGAACCTCGTGACCGAGGACGGCAGCCACGGCGTCGTCGATTCCAAGGGCGTCGGCGCGACCCGCCTGCAGGTGCCGCTGCTGCTGCACTACAACAAGAACAACGCCGCCCAGCTGCCCGGAACCGACCAGCCGGCCGGCCCCGTGACCGATGAGGTCGTGGACTACCACGGCAAGACCGCGAACGTCGACACCAAGCCGCAGCCCACGGCGAGGGAATACATGCTCAACTGGTACGGCACCACGTACGACGACAAGGCGATCATCCAAGGCGGATTCTCCATCACCGGCGACGACCTGAGCGCGGCGAAGAACTACGGGCGCAAGGTCAACAACGACCGTGACGCATACATCGCCCAGGCCGACCATTTCTACTCCCTGCTCAACCTGCGCGGCGAAATCGCACAAGCCAAGACGGTGAGCCTGAACGGTTACTCCGCCGACCGGGTCGCCGCATTCAAGAAGACGCTCGCCGCGGCCGAAAAGACCGTGTCCGACAAGAAGGCGACCATCAGCGCGACCGACACCGCCACGAAGAACATCGCCAATGCGGTCACGGCGCTCGCCGGAGGCAACAACGGCGGCAGCGGTAACGGTAACGGCAGCGGTAGCGGCGACACGGGTAACAATCCGGTCGCAGGCAACACCGACAACGCTGGCGGCAACGATAGCACGGCCGGCAACAAGCCGTCCCGCAAAAACGTCGTCGCCGGCAACGAGCCGCTCTCCCGCACCGGTGCCGAAGCCACGGTCATCGCATCCGTCGCGCTCAGCCTCGCGCTGACCGCCGCCGGGGCGCTGGCGCTGAGCCGCAACCGTGGCGACGCCGCGGCGGCACAAGCTCTCTCCGACTCGACCCGCCCGACCTCGGCGAGGTGAGCTGACTAATGGGAGCGCTATCCAACATCGATCCCACCGCAGTGGCGGTCTGGGCGTCGGCCGTGGTGCTGTTCGCCCTGATCGCCGTGCTGCGCGCGGTCTTCAAACTCAACTTCAGCCTGCTGACGGTGCTCGCGCTTGGGCTGGGCATCGCCCTGAGCCTCGTGTTCGACGGGCAGGTCGACTCGCTCAACCTGCTGGGCAACATCTACATCAACCTGATCACCGCGCTGGTCGCGCCGCTGATCTTCGTGTCGATCATCTCCAGCATCACCTACGTCGGCAGTCTGAAAAAGCTGCGCAGCATCGGATTGCGGTCGGTCGGCTGGCTGCTGCTCACCAATCTGATCGCCATCGTGATGACGCTGGGTGTGGCCATCCCGCTGCACATCGGCTCGGGCGTCAAACTCGTCGACGACGAGTCGACCGCCGGTTTCCTCACCTCGCAGACAGCGCCGCTCGACCAGGTCATACTCAACTTCTTCCCGAAGAACATCGTCGGAGACCTGTCCGGCAACCGTGTGGTGCCCATCATCATCACGGCCACCGTGCTGGCCATCGCCATCGTGTCGGTCGGTCGGCAGAAGGACGTGAGCATCGTCAAGCGGTTCTTCGAGCAGACCAAGAACGTGATCTACAAGGCCGTCGGCTACGTGGTCGAGCTCACCCCGTACGCGGTGGTGGTGCTGGGAGCGACCTCGACGGCCGCGACCACATCCAAGGCGGACGCGCTGCTCGCGCTGCTGAGCATTCTCGTGCTGGGCTTCGTGCTCAACATCATCCAGGCGTTCGTCGTCAACGGGCTGCTGCTGAAATTCGTGGCGCACGTGCCGCCCTTGACGTTCTTCAAGGCCGTGCTGCCGGCGCAGACCACGGCGTTCACCACGCAGTCCAGCGTGGCGACGCTGCCGCTGAGCATACGGCAGCTCGGCACGGTCGGTGTCGGCGCGGACGTGGCGAACTTCACCACCCCGATCGGGACGACCATCGGCATGCCGGGATGCGCTGGTGTGTGGCCGATGCTGTCGGCCGTGTTCACCATCAACGCGCTCGGACTGGGGTATTCGCCGGTGAGCTATGTGGCGCTCGCGGTGATCGGACTGCTGTCGTCGATCGGTACCGCGGGCGTGCCGGGCACTGCGATCGTGACCGCGACGACCGTGTTCACTGCGGTTGGTCTTCCGGTGCCGCTGGTGCCGGTCAGCAACATCGTCGGCATGCCGAGCACGATGGCGAACGTGTCCGCTGCGGTCACATGCGCGGCGATCGTATCGCGGCAGACCGGGGAGTTCGACGGGGGCGTGCTGGATTCGGCTCGTGCCGGGCGGCATCGCCATCGCGCGGGCGTGGTCGTGTCGCCGGCTGGCGGGGCGGTTGCGGCTCCTGTCGTTCCTGTTGCGGCTCCCCTCGGCGCGGTGGGGGTTGCGGCGTCCGTCGTCGCCTCACCCGTCGCGGCTGGAGTCGGTGCGGCCCATAAGCCGGTGCAGCCGGGATTCGCGGTGACGCCTGGATTGTCATTGACGTTGCATCAGTCGACGCTGCGTGTGCAGGCCGACGACGATGCCGACGACGCTCCGGTGCCCGTTGGCGCGTGCGGCATCTCCGCCCACGCCGCCACGGCAAAAGCCGCATAGGCTGTCGAGTGGGCTGGCTGGGGGTCGAAGATATGTCCAGATGAAAAAAGCGACCCGCAAACGGTCAAATTACGCGGGTCGCCGTGAGTATCCGAGCAAGGGTACCCGCAAAGCATCATAGCATATGAGGCATGTGAGCAAGCTGAGTTGCGTATCGGAGCCGTCTGATATATGGCACGTACGACCTAGGACCGGTGGTGCGGTTGCGGTCGTTTCGCCGGGGCGGCCATAATGGTGTCATGCATGTGATTTCAGGACGATTCAAGGGCGTCGCGTTGACCACGCCGAAAACCGGAACCCGGCCGACCACCGACCGGACCAAAGAGGCGATATTCTCGCATCTGGATTCATGGCAGGTGCTGGACGACGCCCGCGTATTGGATCTGTTCGCCGGGACCGGGGCACTGGGCATCGAGGCGTTGAGCCGCGGCGCGAGGGAGCTGGTGGCGGTAGAGTCCTCCGCTCCGGCGGCGGCGCTGATCGCCAAGACGTTGACCGCGCTGCAGCGGAACCGTTCGTGGGAGCGCGGCATGACGGCCCGGGTCATCAGGGCCAGGGCCGAGAAGTACGTCGCTTCGGGTGCCGCACGCTCGGCCTCGAACGCCGATGCTGCTGGCGGCTCCGCGAAGTCGGCGGCGTTCGATGTGATCTTCATCGACCCGCCGTACGCGTTCGCCACCGAGGACTGCAACCAGTTGCTCTCGGACATGGTCGCCCATGGAATCGCCGGCGGGAATACGACGATCGTGTTGGAGCGATCCGCGCGTTCCGACGAGCCCGTGCCGCCCGAGGGATGGGTCCTCGCCGAGCATCGCGATTACGGTGAGACCGCGGTGTGGTATATCGAGTCCGCGCTTGAGACGTCGGAGGCCTCGGAGACCTCGGGCGCGACGGATGAGTGAGCGGCCGAGGCGAGTGTAGCCCGTTGCTGCGAGCCCGAAGCGGCCTTGGCCCAATCGCCGCCGTGCCGAATGTTACCTAGCTGATATTCTCTGACAGAGAACATCGGCATGTGGGTCGCATGGCGCACGTATCGTTAATCATGGAATAGCTCGAATCGAGGTATCGAATCGAGCTATTAAAAGACAGTGAAACAACAAACGCAATGCCATCGCGAAAGGATGCCATCATGTCGAACTTCATCGAGAAACTCAAGGCCCGTCGCTCGCAGTACGCGCTGACCTCCGAATCCCCGGTCAGCGATCAGGAGATCGTCAAGACCGTCGAGGACGTCACCGTGCAGGTGCCGAGCGCGTTCAACTCCCAGCCGCAGCGCGCCATCGTGCTGTTCGGCGACGCCAACCAGAAGCTGTGGAACATCGTCAAGGAGACGCTGCGCAAGGTCGTGAGCGATGACGAAGCGTTCAAGGCCGCCGAGGCCAAGATCAACGCCTTCGCCGCCGGCCACGGCACCGTGCTGTTCTACGACGACACCGACGTGACCAAGCAGCTGCAGAAGAACTTCCCGACCTACGCTGCGAACTTCCCCGGATTCGCCCGTGATGCCGCCGGCATGCTGCAGCTCGCCGTGTGGACCGCGCTCGCCGAGAAGGGGCTTGGCGCATCCCTGCAGCACTACAACCCGCTGATCGACGAGGCGGTCGCCGCCGAATTCGGTCTGCCGTCCAGCTGGGTGCTGCAGGCGCAGATGCCGTTCGGCACCGTCGCCCAGGCCGCGGCTCCGGTTGACAAGCAGCCGGTTGACTCCCGCGTGAAGGTGTTCGGCCTGTAAGCCGAATGGTCGCTCCCGCTGCCGGGGTGGGGACGAAATACCAACGAGCCAATAAAAATCCCGTGACCGGTTGCATGTTCCGCATGCCGGTCACGGGATTTTTGCTTGACTGTTGTTTCCGCCGCCGACCTGTACGGCCGGCCATCAGGCATCAGCCCTCAATGGCGATCTGGTGCTTGCTTTCGACCTGCGGCTGCGCCTCGATCTTCGGAACCTGAATGCACAGCGTGCCGTTCTGGTAGTTGGCGTGGATGTCGTTCTCCTTCACCTGATCGCCGACGTAGAAGCTGCGCGAGCAGGTGCCGACGTAACGTTCACGACGAAGCCACTTGCCGGACTCATCCTTGTCGCCGCTGTCCTCGTCCTTATGGGCGGACACGGTCAGATAGCCGTTGTTCAGCGAGACGCTGATGTCGTCCTTCTTGAAGCCGGGCATGTCGATGTCCACGTCATAGCCCTTGTCGTTCTCGCGCACGTCCGTACTCATCATGTTCGTCGGGGTCATCGCCGCGCTGTTGTCGGCGGAACGCCAACCCTCGAAGAACGGGTCGTCAAACAGGTCAGAGAACATCGTGTCATTCATCAAAGCCGGAAACATTGCCATAATCGGTACTCCTCGCATATCGGAGTGGAACGGGTTGGCTTGCCGCGCCGGCCGGGTGACTGGCCTTGCCGGTGTGGTCTATCGTGGCCGTTCCCGGAACCCCTCTCGGAGCTCCTCCTCTTGCCTTGCACCACTACCTACCGGTGTTCCGTCCTGACATTCCCGGCTTTTACCCACAGTGAAAAAGTTGAGTGTGTGAGACTCAACTTTTGCGGGGATGGTGGCTGATGACGTGTGTCAAGCGACTTACTTCAGCTTGCGCGGACGAGCTCCGGAGACCTCCCAGCCAAGGGCGATGAGGGTCTTGCGGTCCTGCTTGTCGAGCTGCCGGCAATCGAGCTGCTCGATGAGATCCGGGCGAATGTCGTTGGTGCGGGTCAACGCTTCGTCGCGGCGGAACCGGTCGACCTTGCCGTGATCGCCGCTGGTAAGGATCGGCGGAACCGCGATGCCTCGCCACGTGGCCGGCTTGGTGTACTGATGGTGTTCCAGCAGTGCGTTGCCGCCCGTGTACGACTCCTCGACGATCGAATCGGGATTGCCCATGAAGCCCGGCAGCAGTCTGGTGATCGCCTCCAGCATCACGGAAACCGCCACCTCGCCGCCGTTCAGCACGTAGTCGCCGATCGAGTATTCGCGTACGTCGACGCCCTGCGCGCGGTAATACTCAGGGATTCGCGCGTCATAGCCCTCGTATCGGCCGCAGCCGAACAGCAGATGGTCGGTGTGCGAGAGTTCGGTCGCGTCGCGCTGCGTGAACAGCGGCGCCGAGGGATTCGGGAAGATGAGAACCGGCGTGGCGTTCCCGCCAGCTTCAGTGGTGTCGCTCGTGGTATCGGAAACGATGGAAGTGACGGAAGCGGCTGCGTCGGTCGGATTACCTGCATGGCCCGAGTCGGCCGCATCGGTCGTATCGGCTGCTTCCGCCGAGTTGACTGCGCCGGACGGACTGACGGAGGCCGAATCATCGTCGTGCGCGTCGGAAGATACCGCGTCCGGCGCGATGACTGCGGGTGCCAGACCGAGCAGGTCATCCAGGCATTCCGCCCAAACCTCAGGTTTCATCACCATGCCGGCACCGCCGCCGGCCGGCGTATCGTCAACGGAATGATGCACGTCATGCGTCCAGTCGCGCAGGTTGTGCGCGGTGACGGTGACGAGACCCTTCTCCTGCGCCTTGCCGAACAGGCTCAGGTTCAGCACGTCAAAATACTCCGGAAACACGGACACGATATCGATCTTCATGTTCTCCAGCGTAGCGAATCCCGCAGTCCGACGGCATGAGCGTCGCGACACGCCTGGATGTGTGGCAGGTTCGTCGGCGCCGGCTGACTGGAATCGCATGATTTTATAAATCGCGTCTGTCAGCCTTGCTACGCATCCGGGCGCGCCGCATTGTTGCCGGACTCGGCTCGGCGCCCGGCAACAACGCCGTCATATATGACAGTGTCCGACAGCCGCAGCTGTCGGACACTGAAGGGTGACCGGGGCCGAATCACAGTCCCGGAATCAGCCCGCCGGGCGGGTCGATCGTCAGATACCCCTCTTCGAGGTCGATGTCGGGCACCAACTCGTCGACGAACGGCACCAGTGCGGTCGATTCCGTCACTTCGCCGGTGACGGCGTCCCGAACCGGCGAGGCCAGGCGAATCTTCAACAGCGTCTGCGCGCTGTCGAGTACGTCCACGACCTTGCCTATGACCTGGCCGGCCGGCAGGCCGAGCCCGTTGCCCTCGGCGAGCCGCGCTTCAAGCCCGACCAGATCCTTCGGATACCAGGCGTCCTCTTCCAGCATGTCCTCGGGATCGTCAGCCTCGCCGTACAGCTCGATGCCATTCGCCGCCTCGGAGGCGTCGCGGTCATCAATGCCCTCGAACTTAACGATCCAACGGTTCTTGAATGTGCGCGCGTACTCGACGACGTATTCCTGCGAACCGTCGCGCGTGTACAGCACGGAGTCGGGAGCGAACCGATATTCCGGCTCGTCCGTGAAGATCTGCACGGTGACCTCGCCTTTGAGCCCCTGCGCGCGTCCGATACGACAGACCCTCAGCAACTCGCGCTGCTGAGGGTCGTCAGAGTGTTGTTGACGCTCCACGCTAGGGTTCACCTGCGCACATCCATGATGTCGACGCGCACTTTGTGGTCGGCAAGTGCCTGCACCACGGTGCGGATCGCATTGGCGGTGCGGCCGCTGCGGCCGATCACGCGGCCAATATCCTCCGGGTTCACGCGCACGCGAATGAGTTCGCCGCGCGCGTTCTCGTGGGACTTGACCGAAACGTCATCGGGAAAATCGACGATGTTCTTGATGAGGTGTTCCACAGCCTGCGCGAGCATGATCACTCAGCCTGCGCTTCCTCGGCGGGAGCTTCAGCTTCAGCGGCAGCTTCGGCTTCGGCCTTGGCCTTGGCGTCAGCGGCGGACTTCGCGGCCTTCAGCTTCTGGGCTTCGGCTTCCACGGCTTCGACGCGAGCTGCGGCGTCCGGGCCGGCTTCCACGGTCTTCAGCGTGCCTTCGGCGCCGTCGAGGCCCTTGAACTTCTGCCAGTCGCCGGTGATCTTCAGCAGCTTGAGCACAGGCTCGGACGGCTGAGCACCGACACCGAGCCAGTACTGTGCGCGCTCGGAGTCGATCTGGATGGTCGAAGGCTGGGTGTTCGGGTTGTAGGTGCCGATCTCCTCGATGGACTGGCCGTCACGCTTGTTGCGGGAATCGGTGATGACCACGCGGTAGAAGGCGTAGAACTTCTTGCCCATGCGCTTCAGACGAATCTTGGTTGCCAAAATGGCTCTCCTTGTAATACTAGGTTTGCGGATTTTCGATTGTGTGTGGGGCACCTCAACCGAGAACCCACGTGTTCCTCATGAAAGGCAGAATGAGAGGGCTCCACCCATCACGAATAACCGATAAATTATAACGCATAGGGGTGGATACCCGACACGCTGGAGCTGGCAAGCGATCGTCGGGGTCGACGTGGCAAAAAACATCGGCGCGCAAGGTGCCTGACGTGATGCTTGAAAGCCTGGTCGGCATTCACTGGCGGAGGATTCGGGGCTATCTGCATTTCGAGGGGTTGATTCGTGTTGTTCCGAATGCCTATCTGCGTTTCGAGGGGTTGGTCACAAAGTATAAGTGGCCCAAGAACCGCATGATTCCGGTGGTATTTCGCCGATCATACTTCGGATATCGCGTTTTGGCGCCCCCTTGAAACGCAGATAGATGTCCGGCGGAGCCGAAATCAACCCCTTGAAAACGAGATACGGCCACATGGGGTACCTTGGCCGGTCGCAGCGGGCGGTTTCGAGACGGATAACGGCGGGTTTGCTTGGACGCTGTCCAGCCCGAAGCCGCCATCGAGGCCTATACCAAAGAGGCCAGGGTTTCGGCGGCGGCCGCGAACTCCTCCGGCGTGGTGTAGGAGTAGCTCAGGCGCAGCGAGTTGTCCCCCTCGAAATCGTAGATGTCGCCGGGGTTGAGCAGTACGCCGTGCTCGATTGCGCGCTGGAACAGGCGCCCTGTGCGCACCGGCTCGTCGAACGTGAGCCAGACGTAAAAACCGCCGCGCGGCACGTTCCAGTGGGCACGGCCGGCGAACAGTCGCTCCAGCGTCTCCAGTGCGGCGTCCCGCCGCCGGCGTAGCTGCATGCGCAGCGAGACCATGTACTCGTCATACAGGCCGCTGGACAGGAACCGCGCGAACACCCACTGGCTCAGCGTGCTCGCCCCGTAGTCCATCTGCATCTTCACGTCGGCCAGCCGTTGCACGATGCGCTCGTCCGCCACGATCCAGCCGATGCGCAGTCCCGGCGCCAGCGCCTTCGACGCACTGCCCAGCGTAATCACCATGCCGGTCTCATCGAACGATTTGAGCGTGTGCGGCGTATCCCCGTCGAAGATGAGGTCCTGGTATGCGCAGTCCTCGATGATCGGCAACCGGTTCGCCACGCATGAGGCGATGAGCGCCCGACGGCGTGGCTCGCTCATCGTGACGCCCGTGGGATTGTGGTTGGTGGGGATTGTGTACAGCACCGCGTCATTCTCGCGCGTGGCCTTGGCCCGCGGCGGCAGTGAGGTCTGCGGGGCGGACGGTACCGCCGCCGTCATCCCCTCGGACTGCGACCCGCCGCCCATCAGCCTCCCCAGCGCATCCACGTCAAGGCCATGCTCGTCCATCGGTACGCCGGCGAGTTTCATGCCGGCTGATTGGAACACCTGCAGCGACTTGATGTAGCTCGGCGCCTCCGCATAGACCGTGGATCCGGCCGACAGCAGACTCACCGAAATCATCTGCAACGCCTGCAATGCGCCGGATGATACAAGGACCTGCCCGGGCGTGCAGCTGATGCCCCACGCCTCCATGTGCGCCGCTATCGCCTCGCGCAGCACGTCAAGGCCCTCCGGCGGCGGATACCCGAGCGAGCTTATCTCGGCCGCGGCTTCGCCGGCCACGCGCCGCCACATGTCACGGGGGAACAGCCGCGGGTCGAGCTCGCCGGTGCCGAGACGGGTTTTCGACCGGTCGAATTCGAGTCGGTTTATCGTCTGAATGGTGTCGTTGTTCGCCTTGAAGAACCCGGACGACACGTAATCCGCCCAGTCCGGCGCGCCCGGCAGCATCAGCGACCACGTGTTGCTGGCGATGCGCGTGCCGGCGCCGTGCCGGCCTTCGACGATGCCGTAGTCGGCGAGCTCTCCGATCGCGGCGATGATGGTGGACCGGTTCACGCCGAAGCGTTCGGCCAGTACCCGCTGGCTGGGCAGTCTTGATCCGATCGGCCAGTCGCCGCTTGAGATGCGGGCGCACATGAAACCGACGATCTGTTCGGTTATGGGCTCGCCGCTGCTGCGGTCCGGCTCCCAGTTGATGTCCAATGGTGTGCTGCGTGTCATGATGCCTGATTTTTGGTTGGGTGCATTGCTCTGTTCTTGGCTGGTTGCCAAGTGTAATCGAATCTGTAGAATATGGCAAAGGTGTTGGAATAAGGCGGATTTTGTATAACTTGCAATCCGCGTGAGGAAATCCAGCTGATGGCATATTGGCTGATTTTGGTTGGGTGATGATGACCCAACCAAATGATTGTCGGGAGTGATGATGGGTCTGTATTTCCAGGGCTTGACGATGGGATTGGCGTATGTCGCGCCAATCGGCATGCAGAATCTGTTCGTGATCAATTCCGCGTTGACGCGTACGCGTCGCAACGCGTTGATTACTGCGGTGATCGTGATTTTCTTCGATATCGTGCTGTCGCTGGCGTGCTTTTTCGGCATCGGCGCGTTGATGCAGGCGCATCCGTGGCTGCAGACCGTGGTGCTTGGCCTGGGCGGCGCCGTCGTGGTGCGCATCGGTCTGGGACTGCTGCTACCGAAGAAGAAGTCGACTTCCGAGAACGGCGCTGGGGCCGGTGCTGTTGCTGCTGCGACTGCTTCGACGGCGAGTCCGGTCGCTGGTGCTGAAGCCCCTGCCAAGCGTCTCGGTCTGCGTGGACTGCTGAAGACCGTTGGAACCGCGTGCGTGGTCACGTGGTTCAACCCGCAGGCCATCATCGACGGCACATTGATGCTCGGTGCGTTTGCGGCTACGCTGAGCGCGCAGCAGGCCACCCCGTTCATCACGGGCGTTGAGACCGCTTCAGCGATGTGGTTCCTCGGCGTCACGCTCGTCGTCAACGCGCTCGCGCACAAGTTCAATCCGAAGATCATCGGAGTGCTCAACCGCGTGTGCGGCGGCATCATCGTCCTGTACGGCATCAAGCTGCTCGTGGATTTCGCGATGGCGGTGCTGTAGTCGGGCAATCCAAGCCTCGCCGCATGGACTTCTACGGGAGCCCATGCGGCATTGTTGTTTTGACGTGCCGGGGGCGGGCCGTCTCGGTCATTCTGCGTCACTGTGAGCGGGTTGCGTCACGCTGCGTGTGCCCGCACAGCGTGACGCAACCCGGAAACCCAGTGATTGCAAGGGTTTTCGTCATAGCGTCACTTGGTGCGGGGTCGCACAGCGTGACGCGACCCGCGCACAGTGACGGGTGCCCGCGAAACATGCGTCGCGTGAGCCGGCGATGATGCTTATATAGATGTTTATATAACGGAGGAATACAGGAATGCGACCGGATATGGTCGGCGGAACGAGCGAAACGGGGCGATGTGCATGACTCGAACAATGCACGGTTCGGACAAGAGCGGCACGAAGGCGCCGAAGTCGCCGCACGATGACGGGCGGGAAAACCGAAACCCCTGACGGAGGGCGAATCCGGGGAAAGTCCTGCCTGCCCGACGGCGCCCACGGTGACGCGCGGGAGCGTCCCTGACTGACGCCGTGCCGCGCGGTCTTGCCCATCTACCCCGCCATAGTCCCATCCGGCACGTCGCAGATGGGACTTTCGCGGGATGGGGGATGAAAGGCGGGGCGCATCGGCCACCCGCTCATCGCCCGAATGGTTGCGATGCCATCTTTGTGATTTATCGGCGTGTCGCAGTTCATCTGAAGTTAACATACCAATCGACTCGATGCAGGGTTGCAAGTCGACAAGACGCAAGACCTGAGATACGGATAGGACTATCCATATCTCAGGTCTTTTTTTGTTTTGCGGCCCGGCACCGGAGACGGATCAATGGAAGATTCACGGAAAGGGATGTGAGATGGCAGCATCAACTGCATCGCAGATCATCGAAGCGATCGGTGGCGCGGGCAACGTCAAGAGCCTGACGCACTGCGCGACTCGCCTGCGCTTCGAACTCGTCGACGCGGGCAAAGTAGACCAGCACCGGCTGGAGACCATGAAGGGCGTGCTGGGAGCGGTGCCGCAGTCCGGCGACCGTTACCAGGTCGTCATCGGCGGCGCGGTCGCCACAATGTACGAGAACATCATGCACCTGCCCGAGATGGCGGGCGTCGGCGCTGGCAAGGGCGCGGTCGCCGGCGACAAGGCGCAGTCCGATGCCGACGTCAAAGCCGCCGAGCGCGCCAAGGTGCGCGGCAAAGTCGCGTGGATGGACTCGTTCTTCGAGTACCTGTCCGACTCGTTCCGCCCGATCCTGGGCGTGCTGCTCGGCGCGTCGATCATCATCGCCCTGATCAACCTGTGCATCTCCATCGGTATCGTGCCGGGCGAGGAAGCCAACACCAGCCTGGTGTTCATCAAGGCCATCTGGAAGGGCGTGTTCTACTTCCTGCCGATCATGGTC
>ERZ773195.1498-NODE-1498-length-17035-cov-14.417432_pt1 | contig 17035 bp, 15 predicted proteins | sample MGYA00580530_ERZ773195 | MGnify/ENA primary metagenome ERZ773195 (study PRJEB29015, sample SAMEA2737751) | human gut metagenome | biome: human gut; feature: human-associated habitat; material: faeces | place: China | collected 2012 ...
CCAGGCACGGCCCCTGCTCGATATGCAGTTCCAGATAGGCGGCGATATCCCGCGGGTGACGGGCCGCGTGGGCGATCCGCGCCGGATCGAGTCCGGCATTCACCAGCGCCTGGGCGACGCTCACCCCGTCGGTATCGCACTGTGACAGCCAGCTTTCAGGCCAGGTGCCGGTGACGCCGCGACTGCCGAGCAGGGTGATGCCAAAGCGGGTGCCCTCTTCATCGCCAAAGCCGACGATCTCGATTGCCTTTGCCAGCCGTCGCCCCTGCTGGTGCAGACGCTGGACCACCTCAATCGCCGCCAGCACGCCGAGCATGCCGTCGTAGCGCCCGGCGTTGCGCACGGTGTCAAGATGAGAGCCCAGCAGCACCGCCGGCGCCCCCTCCTGTTGTCCTTCATAACGTCCGCAGATGTTGCCGACGCTGTCCTGCCACACCATCATGCCGGCGGCCTGCATCCACTGACCCACCAGCTGGTTGGCCTGCAGATGCTCGGGCGACAGATAGACCCGGGTCAGGGCGTCGGCGGTTTCGCTGAGGGCGGCCAGCCGATCGGCACGCGCCATCACCCGGCTGGCGGCCGCCTCTCTCTCCGCCTGCTGGCGGGCGGTGTCACTCATAGGATGGCCTCGGTGCGATAGTGATCCCAGGCCGCCTGCATTGCCGCGCCCTGGGTGGTGGTGAACCTGAGGTAGTTCAGGACCGCTTCCAGCGCGCTGAGCGTCTGCATCACGCAGTCTTTACGCGCGTTATAGCCCATGGTGCCAATGCGCCAGACTTTACCGTGCAGCGGACCAAACGAGGTACCAATTTCAATGCCGAAATCTTCCAGCATCAGTTTGCGTACCTGATCGCCGTTGACCCCGTTGGGGATCACCACCCCCAGCACGTTATTCATTTTGTGCCGCAGGTCGCCAAAGGTCTCGAGCCCCATCGCCTGGATGCCCTTCAGCAGCGCATCGCCGTGCAGTTTGTGGCGGGCGATGCCGTTGTCGAGTCCCTCCTGGAGGATCAGGCGCGCGCACTCCCGGGCGGCGAACAGCGCCGAGGTCGCTTCGGTATGGTGGTTAAGGCGCTCCGGCCCCCAGTAATCCATGACCATGCCGAGATCGAAATAGTTGGAGTAGATCATCTCGTCGACGCCATCGTGATGGGCATCGGTGCGGATCCCCTGCTCAATGCAGCGGCGGCGGCGGATGACCTCTTCCATCCGCGGGCTGAGGGTGATGGGCGAGGTGCCGGAAGGACCGCCCAGGCACTTCTGCATCCCGGCGGACACGGCGTCCAGCTGCCAGGCGTCGGTTTCCAGCGGGTTACCGCCGAGCGACGCGGTGGCGTCGGTATAGAACAGCACATCGTGACGACGGCAAATCTCTCCCAGCTCCGCCAGCGGCTGCAGCATGGTGGTGGAGGTATCGCCCTGCACGGTGAGCAGCAGGCGCGGCCGCACGCGCTTGATCGCATCCTCAACCTGATCCGGTTTAAAGACCTCGCCCCACGGCACCTCGATGGTGTGCACTTCTGCCCGACAGCGACGCGCGATCTCGCACAGCAGATGACCAAACCGGCCGAACACCGGCACCAGCACCTTGTCACCGGGACGGATCGCCGACAGCAGAATCGCTTCGATCCCGGCGCGCGAGGTGCCGTCGACCAACATCGTCCAGCGATTTTCGGTGCGAAACACGCCGCGGTAGAGCGCCATGACTTCATTCATGTAGTGGGTCATCGCCGGATCGTACTGGCCAACCAGCTGGCTCGACATGGCGCGCAGCACGCGCGGGTCGGCATTGATCGGCCCCGGCCCCATCAGCAGGCGCTGCGGCGGGTTAATTTGCGAAAACTGAGTGATATCCATCTGCCATTCCTTACGTTAGTTAAGACCGCGCACCGAGGAGATAAACTGTTTCAGTTCGCTGGTCTGCGGGCTGGCGAACAGCGTTTTGCTGTCGCCCTGCTCCCAGACGCGTCCCTGATGCATAAACACCACGCGGTCGCCCACTTCGCGGGCAAAATTCATTTCATGGGTGACGAGGATCAGCGTCATACCTTCCGCCGCCAGTTGCTCCAGCACCTTCAGCACTTCACCCACCAGTTCCGGGTCGAGCGCCGAGGTGATTTCGTCACAGAGTAAAACTTTCGGCGACATGGCCAGCGCCCGGGCAATGGCCACGCGCTGCTGTTGGCCGCCGGAGAGGTTGGCCGGGTAGTAATCCAGACGGTCGCCGAGCCCGACCTTCTCCAGCATCCGCTGCGCCAGCTCCCGGCATTCTTCCTGGGACTTCTTCAGCACCCGCCGCGGGGCCAGCATGACGTTCTCCAGCGCCGTCATGTGCGGAAAGAGATTAAAGTTCTGGAACACCATGCCGATGGAGCGGCTGATCTCCCGGGCCTGGGAATCGCGGTTGGTGATGGTCATGCCCCCGAGCTTGATGCTTCCCTCCTGGTAGCCCTCCAGACCATTGATACAGCGTAGCAGGGTGCTTTTACCCGAGCCGCTGCGGCCGATGATCGAGATCACTTCCCCCATGTCGATATCCAGATCGACGCCCTTCAGCACATGGTTGTCGCCGTAGTACTTCTGCATCTGATTAATGGTGATGAGAGGCATTGAATTTGTTCTCCAGATAGCGGCTGTAGCGGGACAGCGGATAGCACAGAATGAAATAGCCCAGCGCCACAAGGGCAAACACTTTAAATGGCTGATAAGTGACGTTGGTCAGCATCGTCCCTGCCTTGGTCAGCTCCACAAAGCCGATAATCGATGCCAGCGCCGTGCCTTTGATCACCTGTACGGCGAACCCGACGGTCGGCGCGATAGCAATGCGCAGCGCTTGCGGCGCCACCACCCGGTACAGGGTCTGGCCGAAGCTCAGCCCGAGACAGCGCGAGGCTTCCCACTGGCCTTTCGGCAGCGCGCGAATGCTGCCGAACCAGATATCCAGCAGAAAGGCGCTGGTGTAGAGCGTCAGGGCGACCGAGGCGGCGGTCCACGCCGAGACGTCAACGCCGAACAGCGCCACGCCAAAGAATGCCAGAAACAGCTGCATCAGCAGCGGCGTGCCCTGGAACAGCTCAATATACCCGCGGATCAGCCGTTTCACCTGGCGTCCGCCGGTGAGACGCAGCAGCAGTAACGGTAAGGTCACCAGCGCCCCGCCGGTGAACGCGACCAGCGACAGCAGCACCGTCCAGCGACCGGCCAGTAGCAAGTTGCGGATAATGTCCCAGTCAGTAAAAGTGGTCATCAGGCCTGTACCCCCAGCCATTTACGCCCCGCCGCCATCAGCAGCTGGCGCATCGCTATCGATAACGCTAAGTAGATCCCGGTGGTCACCAGATAGACCTCAAAGCTCAAAAATGTCCGCGACTGGATCAGGTTGGCGGCCAAGGTCAGCTCCTCATAGGAGACCTGCGACACCACTGACGAGCCGAGCATCACAATGATGCACTGGCTGACCAGCGCCGGGTAAATCCGCTGCAGCGCCGGGGGCAATACGACGCGAACGAAGGTTTGCGTCCGGCTAAGCCCGAGCACGCGACCGGCTTCCCACTGGCCCTTCGGCGTCACCTGGATGCCGGCGCGGACGATCTCGGTGCTATAGGCGCCGAGGTTGACCACCATCGCCAGCAGCGCCGCTTCACCGGCGGTCATCTTCAGTCCGAGGTTCGGTAAACCAAAGACGATAAAAAAGAGCTGCACCACAAACGGCGTATTACGGATGATTTCCACATATCCGCCCCATACCCGGCTGAGCATTCCCGGGCGACCGCTGCGGATCGCCGCCCCAAGGATGCCGATCGCCAGTCCGCCGATCGTCGCCAGCACCGTCAACTGCACCGTCACCCACAGGCCGGCCAGCAGCTCCGGCCAGTGCGGCCAGAGCTCAGAGAAATGAAGTTGCTCCGTCATCCCCAGACCTTACGCGCCGAGGCTGGCAGGCAGTGGCGCTTTCAGCCACTTCTCAGACAGACCGTTGAGGGTGCCGTCCTTAATGCCCTGCTCGATGAGGGTATCCACTTTTGCCTTCAGCGCCGGTTCGTTCTTTTTCAGACCGATAAAGCACGGCGAGTCCTTCAGCATAAAGCTCGGGACCGGCGCTTTGTCGGCGTTCTGCCGGGAGATAGCCGCCACCACCAGGTTTCCGGTGGCGACATACTGCACCTGACCGGACAGGTAAGCCGACAGCGTAGTGTTATTGTCCTCGTAGCGCTTAATCTGCGCCGCCTGCGGCGCCACGCTGGTCAGCACCATATCTTCCACCGCCCCACGGGTCACGCCGATGCTTTTGCCGCTCAGCGCGGCCGCGTCCTTCAGCTCCGCCCCTTTCGGGCCAAACACCCCGAGGAAGAACGGGGCGTAGGCGCGGCTGAAGTCGATCACCTTCTCGCGCTCGGCGTTCTTGCCGAGGCTGGAGATCACCAGGTCCACCTTATCGGTCTGCAGATACGGCACGCGGTTGGCGCTGGTCACCGGGACCAGCTGCAGCTTGAGCTTCATCGATTTCGCCAGATAGCGCGCCATATCGATGTCATACCCCTGCGGCTGCAGGTCGGTACCCACCGAGCCGAACGGTGGAAAGTCCTGGGGTACGGCAATGCGGATGACGCCGCGTTTTTCAATATCCTGGAGCTGGTCAGCCTGCGCGGCAGAAACAGACGATAGGAGACAAGCGGCCCCGGCCAGCGCGATCAACAGTTTCTTCATGATGTTTACCCGTTACGTTAGCATGAAACAAAAGATTCTTTGAATCTGTTTTTGCAACTAATGTGCCAGATACGGACGAGGCGAGGGTTGGCGAGGAATTAAAACAAAAAGTGAGAAAGGACAAGCGCTAACGGAAAAGTGTTCAGAGAGCGGCGGCGCCATGACGTGGTTTTTATTGCACCATAATAATGCACAGCACCACGCTGGCGCCCCATCAGCGTTGTTCCAGCTCGTCCAGCTGCTGGTAAAGCGTGGCGATATCGTGGATGCGCGGACGACCGCTGTCGAGCGTTTCATGGAGAAAGGCATTGGCCAGCAGATTAATCAGGCTGTTGACCGAGGCATAGCTATCGTAGGCGGAGACGCTGTCCAGCGGCGCGCAGAGCTGCCAGCGGGAGAGCGGAAACAGGCTGTGGGCCTGCGGCTCGCACATTAACAGGACCGGCACCCCGTCGCGCTGCAGCTGCTGCAGCAGCGGGCGTACTATTCGCGGTCGGCGGCGAAACGCCATCATTACCACCAGATCATCGGCGGTCAGATCGACCAGCTCTTCGCTGAGACTCTGACCCGGCTGGGGCAGCACCAGCACCTGGCCGCGGGCCTGCAGCAGCTGCTGGCGCAGATGCAGCGCCGCCGGATAGGCGTTGCGCATGCCAATCACCACAATGCGGCGGGCGGCCACCATCGCCGTCAGCGCCTCAGCGAACTGGCGGGCGTCGAGGGCGTTGACCCACTGGGTGAGGTTTGCCATCTCCTGCTTATAATGGCGCGCCAGCAGCGTGTTACCCTGCACCGCGTCGCGCTGGTCGGTGAGCGGCATCCCGCTCTGGCGCAGGGTGCGCAGTTCATCGCGCATATCCTTATATTTGTCGTAACCGAGGCGCTTAAACAGCCGGCTGACGGTGGCTTTCGACACGCCGCTCAGCTGCGCCAGCTCGGCGCTGTTGTAGCTTATCAGGTCGTCAAAGTGGTCAAAGATGAAATCCGCCACCCGCTGCTCCTGCGGCGACAGCGAGGCGTATTGCCCTTTCAGTCGTTCATCGAGTTGTTGCATAGCGCCCCTGTAACTTTCGTTTCATCATCCATTCCTCATCATACTGTATCTGCTATGCCTTACACATAGCGTGCCAGTGGGAAAATTCTGGTCATCGTTTTTATCAATGAAACGAAACGTTCAGAGATGGAACAGCTTTTGCAGTGTTCTGCGGGTGATTCGTTCAGAAAGGATAATTTATGCACAGTAGCAACGTTTCGACCCACGGCATGGCGGTGGCCCCCCACCACCTCGCCAGTCAGAGCGCGCTGGCGATCCTGCGCGAGGGCGGCAGCGCCATTGAAGCGATGGTGGCTGCCGCGGCGGCCATCGCCGTCGTCTATCCCCATATGAATGGCCTCGGCGGCGATGGCTTCTGGCTGATCGTGCCGCCTGAGGGAGACCCCATCGCCATTGACGCCAGCGGGGCCGCCGGATCGCTGGCGACCCTCGAGGCCTACGCCGGACAGCGGCATATTCCCCACCGGGGACCGCAGGCCGCGCTGACCGTCGCCGGCACCGTCAGCGGCTGGGACGAGGCGCTGCGTATTTCACGCGACTTAACCGGCCCCGCGCTGCCGGTGGCCCGCCTGCTGGCCGATGCGATCGGCTATGCCGAAGACGGCATTCCGGTCACTGCCTCGCAGGCCCACGCCACCGCCAGCAAACTGGAAGAGCTGCGCCATCAGCCGGGCTTCAGCGAAACCTGGCTGGTAGCGGGCGAGGCCCCGCGGCCCGGCAGCCGCTTCCGCCAGCCCGCCCTCGCCGGTACCCTGCGCATGCTGGCCAGCGACGGTCTCGACAGCTTTTATCGCGGGCCGCTGGCCGAGCGTCTGGCGCAGGGTATGACCACGCTGGGGATGCCTGTCACCCTCGGCGACCTGCAGGCCCACCGCGCCCGGCGTCCGGCGCCGCTGACGCTCCAGCACCAGCAGGGCACGCTATGGAATCTTGCCCCACCCACGCAGGGGCTGGTATCGCTGGCGATCCTTGGCATCACCGACCGTCTGAAGATGGCCGATGCCGACGACGCGCAAACGGTGCACCGTATTGTCGAAGCCACCAAGCGGGCATTTGCCCTGCGCGATGCGCATATCACCGATCCACGCCATCTGGATGTGGATGTACAGGCGTTGCTCACCCCGGAAGCCCTGCAGCCGCTGGCCGACAGCATCGACGACGCCAGCGCTTCCCCCTGGGGCCGCGGCAAAGGCCCGGGCGATACCGTCTGGATGGGCGTCGTGGATGACAGCGGACTGGCAGTGTCATTTATTCAGAGTATCTATCACGAGTTCGGCAGCGGCGTGGTACTCCCGGACACCGGGATCGTCTGGCAAAACCGCGGGGCGGCCTTCAGCCTCGATCCGCAGCATCTCCTGGCGCTGGCCCCTGGCAAACAGCCATTCCACACCCTCAACCCTGCCGCCGCGCGCCTGAACGATGGCCGGGTGATGGTCTATGGCTCGATGGGCGGCGACGGTCAGCCGCAAACGCAGGCGGCGCTGTTTACCCGCTATATCCTGCAGGGGGTGCCGCTCCAGGAGAGCATCTCCCGTCCGCGCTGGCTGCTGGGCCGCACCTGGGGCCAGTCCTCCGACTCACTGAAGCTGGAGGGACGCTTTGCCCCCGCCTGTATCGCGCGCCTGCGCGAGCTGGGGCATGACGTAGAAGTGCTGGCTGATTTCAGCGAAGCGATGGGCCACGCCGGCGCCATTGTCCGTCATCCCAACGGCCTGCTTGAAGGGGCGACCGATCCACGCAGCAACGGCGCCGCCGCCGGATACTAAGGAGCAGACCATGACCACACAGCCAGACTGGAGCGAGTATCTGACGCAGATGACTCACCTGTTGGATATGGAGCTGGATGCGCCGCGCCGTAAGGAGCTGGAGCGCCAGTTTGCCCGCATCGCCGCCATGGCGCAGCCGCTGATGGACTATCCCCTCGGGCCGCGCGAGGAGATTGCGGGGGTGTATAAAGCATGACTCTTCAACACTTCACCATTGCCGATCTCCAGCGTGCGCTGCACGATGGCGAACTGAGCGCCCGGGAGATCGCCCGCCAGACGCTGGACGATATCGCCCGCGTGAATCCGCAGATCAACGCCTGGACTGAGGTCACCGCCCAGCGCATACTGGCGGAGGCCGACAGCATCGACGCCCTGCGCCGGGAAAAGCGCCCCTTGCCGCCGCTGGCAGGGATTCCTTACGCAGTGAAAAATCTGTTTGATGTCGCCGGGCATACCACCCTCGCCGGCGCCGAACTGCTGAGCGACCGGCCGCCGGCAGCCAGCGACAGCTGGGCGGTGCGCCAGCTGCACAGCGCCGGCGCCCTGCTCAGCGGGATGCTCAATATGGACGCCTACGCCTACGGCTTTACCACCGAAAACAGCTACTATGGCGCGACGCGCAACCCGCACGATCTGTCGCGGATCGCCGGCGGTTCTTCCGGCGGTTCGGCCGCGGCGGTGGCGGCCGGGCTGGTTCATTTCAGCCTCGGCAGCGACACCAACGGCTCGATCCGTGTCCCCGCGTCGCTGTGCGGGATCTTTGGCCTGAAACCCACCTTCGGTCGCCTCTCCCGCTCCGGCAGCCATCCGTTTGTCGCCAGTCTGGATCATATTGGTCCCTTTGCCCGTCGGGTGGCCGACCTCGCCGCGGTGTATGACGCCCTGCAGGGACGCGACCCGGCCGATGACTTTCAGGCCGATAAAGCCAGCGAGCGCACCGGCAACCTGCTGGAGCGCGGACTGGAGGGGCTGCGCTGCGCGCGGCTGGGGGGCTATTTCACCACCTGGTGCGATGACGACGCCCGGGCGGCCGTGGATCGGGTCGCCCACGCGCTGAGCGCCGACAGCGAGCTGCAGTTCGCGGATGCCGCCCTGGCCCGCTCGGCGGCCTTTATCATCAGCGCCAGCGAAGGCGGCAATCAGTACCTGACGGATCTTCGCCACTCGCCCGAGCGCTTTGAACCTCACTCCCGCGAGCGGCTGCTGGCCGGCGCGATGATCCCCTCCGCGTGGTATCTGCAGGCTCAGCGTTTTCGCCGTCATGCTCGCCAGGCAATGAAATCCCTGTTCAGTCAGGCCGACGTGCTGATTGCCCCGGCCACTCCATGCAGCGCCACGCCGATTGGCGCCGAGGAGATAGTGATTAACGGCCAGCCGCTGCCGGTGCGCGCCAGCATGGGCATGCTGACCCAGCCGATCTCCTTCCTCGGGCTGCCGGTGGTGACCGTGCCCCTGCGTACCGCCAGCGGCAAGCCGATTGGCCTGCAGCTGATAGCCGCGCCGTTTAACGAACAAGCCTGTCTTCGCGCCGCGTGGGCGCTGGAAGCGATGGGCATTACCGATGCCCGAGTGGCGGAGAGTGCAGCATGATCAATCTGGATAATGTAGACCGCCCGGCGATCCTCGCCGAGGTGACGGCGGCGTTTTATCAGTATGAAGAGGCGCTGGTCAGCAATAACATCGAGGCGCTGGATGCGCTATTCTGGCACGACCCGCGCACCGTACGGCTGGGAGCCGGCGAAAATCTGTATGGCATCGAGGCGATCCGCGCCTTTCGCGCCGCCCGCCCCGCCGCCGGTTTGGCCCGCGATCTGCGCCATACCACCATTACCACCTTTGGCGCGGATATGGCGGTGTGCAGCACCGAGTTCACCCGCGAAGGCAGCGCGCGCCTGGGCCGCCAGCAGCAGACCTGGGTACGCTTCCCCTACGGCTGGCGGATTGTCGCCGCCCAGGTCAGTCTGATGGACTGAGTGGCGTATACGGGAGCGGACCGGAGAATAAGGTATCCACCGGCCCGCTTCCGGTCCGGTAACACGCTATTTGGAGTCGAATATCATGGTGTTCATCAGAGCTGCGGAAGCAAAAGATATCCCCGCGCTGCAAACGCTATTTCTGCAGCTGGGCTATCAGACGGAGACGGCGATCTTAGCGCAACGCATCACTGCCCCGCAGAGCATGATGAGTGCGCTGGTGGCGGAAACAGAAAACGCCGTGTGTGGCGTAATCGTTATCAATTTTATTTTACCGGTACATGAGAACCGTTTATGGGCATTAATTTCCGCGCTTGTCATAGAGGAATCGTCACGTGGATCAGGGATAGGCCAGCAGCTTCTCCAGGCCGCAGAGCGCCTCGCCCGCGATAAACAATGCGCTCAGATCGAACTTTCAAGTAGTGAAAAAAGAATCAGAGCGCATCAATTTTATGAAAATAACGGCTACAAGGAGGTTCGCAAACGCTTCGTTAAACATTTGTCTTAACCGCCTGCGCGCGAGGGCTTTCCCCGGATGACCGTAACTATATTTTGCCCAGCAGGATATTTAACATGCGGCGCAGGGGCTCCGCAGCGCCCCACAATAGCTGATCGCCAACCGTTAACACCGAGTAGACTGGGTCATTATTTAGCGACATTTTCTTGTAGCGGCCAATACCTACCTGCAGCGAACCACTAATAGCAGCCGGGGTCAATTTACTGACACTCTCTTGCTTATTATTGCGGACATAGTTTACCCACGGATGGGAATGGGTGACTAACTCAGCAAATTCTGCTTCGCTGACCTCACGTTTAAGTTTCAGCGTAATCGCCGCGCTGTGACAGCGGATCACCCCGACCCGAATGCATAAACCATTGACCGGGATGGTACCCGGCGCAAGGCCAAGAATTTTATTAGTTTCCGCCTCGCCCTTCCATTCTTCGCGGCTGTTTCCATCGCCCAGATCGCTGTCGATCCACGGAATGATGCTGCCCATGAGGGGGACGCCAAAATTCTCCACCGGCATGCCCGCGCTGTTAATCAACTCACTCACTTTATTTACCAATGGCAGCACGGAACCTGATGATGTCAGTTCATCAGCGGATAAATGCTGACTGATATAAGCGCTTTGTGCGATTAATTCCCGCACCTGTTTGGCGCCCGCCCCGGAGGCAGACTGATAGGTCATCACGCTCATCCATTCGATAAGATCCGCTTTTATCAGCCCGGCCAACCCCATCAGGCTCAGCGTAATGGAGCAGTTGCCGCCGACAAACAGTTTAATTCCCGCTTTTACCGCACGATCGATATTTTCGCGGTTGACGGGGTCGAGAATAATGCAGGCTCTTTCATCCATCCGCAGCGCCGAAGCCGCATCAATCCAGTAACCTTGCCAGCCATGGTTAATTAACGCCGGATAGATGGCTTTGGTATAATCCCCGCCCTGACAGGTGATGATGATATCCATTTCGGCGAGTGCGCTAAGGGAATTCGCATCTTTCAGCCTGTCGCTTTTACCATTAATAACCGGGCCCGGGGCACCCGCACTGGAGGTACTAAAAAAATGCGCTGTAATATCGTCGAAATCATTTTCTTCGATCATGCGTTGCAACAATACTGAGCCCACCATCCCTCGCCAACCAACAATACCCACCAGCTTCATTTATTTAACCTTTATAAGTTATGAGAATGTTAATTTGAGTGTCGCCATACCTTATATCGTATCCCCCAATAAAGGTCATTACCCAGCACATCGATTTTTATCATTATTAAAATGTTTCATCTGCCATCAGCGATATTTATCTCTTATTACGGTCAAGCAGATATAAGGCGGCGGCGACTGTCCAGTTTTCGGCATTCAAAGGTGAAACGGCGTAGCGAAACGGGAGCAGCTTCTTCTCTGGGTACCATGAAGAGTGACTTGCATTTTGATAGTTACTATGTCAATTTGCTGGCAAAAGCCACCTGGTTACTGGACAGCCCATGAAAAATGAACCGCTTTGCCACGCTCCCTGCCCCATCGCCCGCAGCCTGGGCCGCATCGGCGACAGCTGGAGCATCATGATCCTGCGCGATGCCTTCGCGGGCTTTACCCGCTTTGACGAGTTCCAGAAAAGCAGCAACGTCGCGCCCAATATTCTGTCGCGCCGCCTGAAGGAACTGGTCGATGACGGACTGCTGGAGAAGGTGTGCTACAGCAGCACCCCGCCGCGCTACGAATACCACCTCACGCCGCGCGGCCGTGATTTCCGCATGGTGCTGCTGGCGCTGGCGGAATGGGGTAACCGCCACTTCGCCCCCGAAGGCCGTCAGATGCAGTTGGTGGAAACCGCCACCCAGCGACGGGTGGAGCCAGTCATGGTGGATAAAGCGACCGGGGAAGAGATTATTCCGGGTAAATACGCCATGGTGCCGGGCCCCGCCGCCTCGCCGCTGATGAAATATCGTCATGAATATCTGCTGCGCAAACGCGAAGGCGATAGCGGGCAAAAATTCCAGCCTGAACCTTACAGAGATGCCAGCAATGAATCCGACCAGTAAGAAAAATATTCTTGTCCTGGCGGCCCTGGGGGCTGCCGCCCTGGCGGCAGCGAGCTACGGCGCTTACTGGTGGCATACCGGGCGCTTTATGCAGACCACCGATGATGCCTATGTCGGCGGCGACATTAGCGCCATCTCCAGCAAAGTCTCCGGCTATATCCAGCAGCTGGCGGTGCAGGACAATATGGCGGTGAAAAAAGGTGACCTGTTGATCCGCATTGACGACCGCGATTATCGCGCCGCCCTCGCGAAAGCCGCCGGAGAAGTGGCGGCGCAGCAGGCCGCGCTGGCCGATATCCAGGCTACCCGCCAGCTTCAGCAGGCGACCATTGCCGGCTCTGCGGCCTCGTTACTGGCCGCCACGGCGGCAACCGAAAAACTGGCTAACGACAACCGACGCTATAACGCCCTGGCCGCGTCGAGCGCGATTTCCGCACAGATCCGCGATAACGCCTCCGCCGATTATCGCCGTGCGCACGCCGAGCAGGAGAAGGCCAAAGCGGATAAAACCGTGGCCGAACGTCAGCTGGCGGTGCTGGATGCTCGCCACCAGCAAATCCTGGCTGCCCTGGCGCAGGCCCAGGCTAACCTCGAGATGGCCAGGCTGAACCTCAGCTATACCGACATTCGCGCGCCGTTCGATGGGGTGATTGGCAACCGCCGCGCGTGGTCCGGCTCCTTCGTCAGCAGCGGTACGCAGCTGCTCTCCCTGGTACCCGCGCACGGCCTGTGGATTGACGCTAACTTCAAGGAAAACCAGCTGGCGCATATGCGTGCCGGCCAGCCGGCGACCATCGTCGCCGATGTGCTGCCGAACCATACCTTTAAGGGGCATGTCGCCAGCCTGGCGCCGGCGACCGGCTCACGCTTCAGCATTCTGCCGGCGGAGAACGCGACCGGGAATTTCACTAAAATCGTGCAGCGGGTGCCGGTCCGCATTGCGCTGGAAGGTGACGGGGCAAAGCTTGACGTCCTGCGCCCGGGACTGTCGGTGATCGTCACCGTGAACGAAAAGAGCCCTCGATGAGCACCGTTCAGGCGCTGTCCGCCCCGCAGGGTCTGTCGATGCCGACGGCGAAGAAGATCTTCGCCTTCGCCAGCATGTGCGTGGGGATGTTTATTGCCCTTATCGACATCCAGATCGTCTCCGCCTCGCTGCGGGATATTGGCGGCGGCCTGTCGGCGGGCGACGATGAAACCGTCTGGGTACAAACCAGCTACCTGATCGCCGAGATCATTATTATCCCGCTTTCCGGCTGGCTGGCCCGGGTCATGTCGACCCGCTGGCTGTTTGCCGCTTCCGCGGCGGGCTTCACGCTGATGAGCCTGCTGTGCGGCTGGGCGTGGAACATCCAGAGTATGATCGCCTTCCGCGCCCTGCAGGGACTGGCGGGCGGGTCGATGATCCCCCTGGTGTTCACCACCGCTTTCGCCTTTTTTCAGGGCAAACAGCGGGTCATCGCCGCGGCGACGATCGGCGGCCTGGCCTCCCTCGCCCCTACGCTGGGTCCAACGGTGGGCGGCTGGATCACCGAAAACTACAACTGGCACTGGCTGTTCTTTATCAACGTTGTTCCGGGGATTTACATCGCGGTGGCAGTGCCGCTGCTGGTAAAAGTAGACAGCGCCGACCCTACTCTGCTGCGCGGCGCCGACTATCTCAGTATTCTGCTGCTGGCCTTGTCCCTCGGCTGCCTGGAATATACCCTCGAAGAAGGTCCGCGCTGGGGCTGGTTTGATGACGCGACCCTGACGACCACCGCCTGGGTCGCCCTGCTCTGCGGCGTGGCCTTTGTTATCCGCACCCTGCGCCATCCGCAGCCGGTGATGGATCTCCGCGCCCTGCAGGATCGAACCTTCAGCCTCGGCTGCTATTTCTCGTTTATGGCCGGCGTCGGCATCTTCGCCACCATCTATTTAACCCCGCTGTATCTGGGGAGCGTGCGCGGTTTCAGTGCGCTGGAGATCGGCCTGGCGGTATTTTCCACCGGTCTGTTCCAGGTCATGTCTATTCCGTTTTATTCGTGGCTCGCCAACCGCGTCGATCTGCGCTGGCTGCTGATGGCCGGGCTGATCGGCTTTGCGGTGTCAATGTACAGCTTTGTTCCGATCACTCACGACTGGGGGGCGGACCAGTTGCTGCTCCCGCAGGCCTTTCGCGGACTAGCGCAGCAGTTTGCCGTCGCGCCAACGGTGACCCTGACGCTGGGCAGCCTGCCGCCCGCGCGCCTGAAGCTGGCCTCCGGGCTGTTTAATCTGATGCGCAACCTCGGGGGCGCCATCGGCATCGCCCTGTGCGGCACGGTGCTTAACGACAGAACCAATCTGCACTATAGCCGCCTGGCGGACCATCTGAATAACGCCAACCTGGCAATGAGCGATTTTGTTCAGCGCAGCGCGGCAAACTTCACCGTCCAGGGGATCTCGCCGGATGCCGCGCAGACGGCGGCGCTGAAAAATCTTTCCGCGCTGGCGCTACGGGAGGCGCGAACCCAGGCATTTTCCGATGCTTTCTACCTCATCATGATGGGTTTTTTACTTGCCGCGCTGCTGGTTCCCTTGATGAAAAAGCCGCCGGCACACTGATACTACAGGAGAGTTAACTATGGGCGTTTCCGTTAAACGCATTGTCGTCACCGGGATGGGGATTGTCAGCCCGCTGGGCTGCGGCGTACAGCACGTCTGGCAGTCGCTGCTGGCAGGAAAGTCAGGGGTCACCCGGCTCAGCGAGCAGCTGGTCGCGGATATTCCCTGCAAAGTGGCCGGCCAGGTGCCGTCCATTGACAGCGATCCGCTGCACGGCTTCGACCCGCTGGCGACCATCCCGGCGAAAGAGCGCAAAAAGATGGATCGCTTTATCGAGTTTGCGCTGGTCGCCGCCCGTGAAGCGCTGACCCAGGCCGGCTGGTCGCCAGCATCTGCGGCCGAACAGGAACGTACCGCCACGGTGATCGCCACCGGGATCGGCGGCTTCAGCGAGATCGCCAATGCGGTACATACCACCGATGAACGCGGGCCGCGTCGTCTCTCGCCGTTCACTATCCCCTCTTTTCTGGCCAACCTGGCCGCCGGGCATGTGTCTATCGCCCACGGCTTCCGGGGCCCCATCGGCGCGCCGGTCACCGCCTGCGCAGCGGGTGCCCAGGCCATCGGCGATGCAGCGCGGATGATCCGCAGCGGCGAGGCGGATATTGCCCTCTGCGGCGGCGCGGAAGCGGCAATTCATCGCGTTAGCCTGGCCGGGTTTGCCGCGGCAAGGGCGCTGTCCAGCGCCTACAGCGACCAGCCGGAAAGCGCTTCCCGCCCCTTTGACCGTGACCGCGATGGTTTTGTGATGGGAGAAGGCGCCGGGCTTATTGTGATCGAATCTCTGGAGCACGCGCTGGCGCGCGGGGCCACGCCGCTGGCCGAGCTGGTGGGCTACGGCACCAGCGCAGATGCTTATCACCTGACCGCAGGCCCGGAAGACGGGAACGGCGCACGTCGGGCCATGGAGATCGCTATTCGCCAGGCCGGGGTGACCGTCGACGAGATTGACCATATCAATGCCCACGCCACCTCGACGCAGGTCGGTGATAAAGGTGAGCTGGCGGCGATTAAAACGCTGTTTGGCGCGCATCCGGTCGCCATTACCTCGACGAAATCCGCCACCGGCCATCTGTTAGGCGCGGCCGGCGGGATCGAGGCCATCTTCACCATTCAGGCCCTGCGTGACCAGGTGGTGCCGCCGACGCTGAACCGATGAAGACGCGGCAGGCATGAACCTGGTGGCGCTGCAGGCCCGCCCGCAGAAGATGCGTTATGCGCTGTCGAACGGTTTTGGCTTTGGCGGCGTTAACGCCAGCCTGCTGCTGAAACGCTGGGAATAATCGTCAACTCCCCCGCCAGCACTGACCGGCGGGGGTAATCAGAACACGGACGCGCCACATGGATTAAATAAATTTAGCCTTATCTGCCCATGCAACAGGCACGCCCTGAGCGCATAACAGGGGTTCAAAACTGAGCAGCACCGCCTCAGCAATGTTGTGCTCGATAAAAGGATCTTCCTGCAGAAAAGCGTGAATCAAGGGCTTATCGTTTCCGCGCATAAGAATGAACCCACCGGCATGATTATCAACAGGGCCGGCAAACAGAATTTTTCCTTCTTTGATTCCGCGCATAAGCCATTGCTTGTGTGCCTCAAGATGGGCTGAGATTTCCTCTTCCGAACGCAGGTATGTCAATGTTATCGCGTGCATCATGGCCTACACCTCATTAGCAAATCGTCGTTGATGTTCTGAGAAACTGATCTCAATGTCTGACTTATTTCTTTTAACTGCACCTGTCTGAATAACGGGTTTCATAACTCCAGCAAACGCTGAATTTATTCTATGCTGAGCGCCGCCTGATTAATCAGTTCAGCGACCTGAGCGGGATGGGAAATCATGGACAGGTGATCGGAATGAATCCGCGAAATGTGGGCGCCTATCTCGTGGGCAAAACGCGCCTGGACCGACGTATTCAGCGCATGGTCATTTTCGGTGATCAGGTACCATGATGGCCTGCTATGCCAGGCGGCGGTCTCTATCTTTTCGCTGAAGGCGCCCGCGGCGATGGGCTGCTGCTGCGCCGCCAGAAGGCGTGCCTGTGATGCAGAAAGGTCATTCGCCATGATCTGATGAAAAGCATTCGCATCATCCAGCCAGATCAAGCCGTTTTTATCCGCCTCCATCCCCTCCATCGGCGCATTAAGCCGTGTCAGAGCCTCGGCGACAGATTCTCCTGAGTCCGGCGCCAGGGCAGAAAGGTAGACCAGTCCTTTCACGTTTGGTGCATTACCTGCCTGGGTAATAACCGCGCCAGCCCATGAATGCCCCACCAGAAGAACGCCGCCCTTCTGACGCTCGAGGACGCGTTCCGTCGCCGTCACGTCATCCTGCAATGAGGTCAAGGGATTCTGCACGGCGGTGACGTGATAACCGTCAGCCTGAAGCAACGGGATAACGGCAGACCA
>ERZ773195.1509-NODE-1509-length-16947-cov-284.635804_pt1 | contig 16947 bp, 15 predicted proteins | sample MGYA00580530_ERZ773195 | MGnify/ENA primary metagenome ERZ773195 (study PRJEB29015, sample SAMEA2737751) | human gut metagenome | biome: human gut; feature: human-associated habitat; material: faeces | place: China | collected 2012 ...
TTATGCAGCTATTAATCCTTTTCTTTAAAAGTTGCATTTATAACTTGAACTCAAGTTTGCTCCCACTCATTGACTGTTTTTAAATCTACTATTTCCTCTACCAGTTCACACACTATATGAGATATGATATCATGGCACTCTTGGATAATCTGTACATCATTGCTTGGAATCATTATTATTTCTTCTGCTAACAAATCAATATCATGTACGCATTGTCCTGTGAAAACTATTGATTTTATATTAGAATTCTTACATACATTCAATGCTTCTATGATATTCCTTGATTTACATGATGTTGTAAAAGCAAGAAACACATCTTTCGTTGTACCAATGCCTTCTATTTGCCGAGAGAAAATTCTTTCAAATCCAAAATCATTTCCTATACAAGTTAATAGAGATGCATTGGAACTCAACGATAATGAGGGAAAAGGTGTTCTACTATTTTTTAAACGCCCCATCATTTCTGACGAAAAATGTTCTGATTGAGAAGCTGAACCACCATTTCCAGCTGTGATTATTTTTCCTCCGAGTTTTAGACATTCAGCTAAGATTTGTGCAGATTTTAATATTTTATTTTGAATTCCAACATTTTGAATGATTGTATTCAAAATAGCTCTACGTTGCTCTAACTTTTTATTTATTTTTACTAGTAATTCCATTGGAATCGAAGAATTTAAATAGACATTAGAAATGCACTCGGTATATACGCTGTAACTACAGTTACCAATTCGTCCACAACCACTCCAACTCTTTGCTGTCCCTGCCATCTTGCGACTCTGCCAATCACTCCCTTAAACGCACCATCAATAACCTTTACCAACTGTCCTTTCTCGAACTTAGGCACTTCACCTAATGACACGATGGTATTGTCCGCATCGGCTGCACAGATAATTTTTAGGCTTTCCATCTGATAGTTGGGAACTATCAATGGAGTTTTATCAATTCTATGCCCAATATGGATGTGGCGATAATAAAAACGAAGGAATGGGAGGTTTACGTTGTCGTAAACGAAAGATTTGAGTTGTTCTTCGGTACCGTAGGCGAAGAAGATGTTTGGTAAACGTGACTCGGTAACAACTTTGCGCTTACCTTTTATAAGTTTTACTGTATCTGTAGTAGGATAGAAAGCCGTGATACCTTTGGCAGTCATATAGTCGTATGCTTTTTTCTCTCTACCATAAGTGGTGCGTAAAGCATACCAATGAGGAATTTCTTCCTCCTTTTGTACTTTAGACTTACTTAATATATGGACACTTCTGGTGGACACCCCTGTTTGTGAACTCTCGGCGGAAACTGTGCTTTGAGCTTCGGGGAGGGCGTTGGAGATAAGTCCAGCGCAAGGAGGGAATTCACCACCTCCTGAGGTGTGTACATCTTCTGATGTCCATTCATCGACTTTCATATCGGTGCTAACTTTTTTCTAGACAGAAATCCGTTAAATTGCGACAGAAAAAAAGCGTGGAATCGTCCTGTTGTCCATTCCACTTCCTGAGGCTCTAGCAATTGCCTATCATAGTTGAACAGACAACGTCAGAGCCCACGCCGATATGAAAATCATGTCCGCGTAAAGAGACCTATATAATACATTTGATTGCGCCCGAAAGGGTACAATCCATGCTTACAGGTCTCCACGGGATTGATATAATCACACCCGGGACATCTACCGTTGACCATATTCAAGACTATGATTAACTGTTAATTTGCTAGATTACAGGAAGTCTTAAACACAGCGTCGATAAACGCCTTCCATTATGTCTGGATTGTCTTCCCACCCAAAGCCCGCTTTCGTATAGATATGTCATGGTTGACTTCACTACACTCAGCACGGCGTAGGCTGCCGACTCGGTTATCATGAAAGAACTCGTCTTACAGCGACAACTGCGGTCTGGCTATACAATCCGGCTGCAAAAATACGAAAATTTATTGAGAAAAGACAAGAAATGACAGGAAATATAAATATCACAACATAAATTTAAGACTATTTAAGCCTAAATGCTTTAATATCTCAGAATTTTTGTATATACAAATGCTGTTCTTATGCAATTTTTGTATGTTATTAGGCCAATATACTTGAAGTGCCGATGAAGTATAGCTTCGACAGGCTATGAAGTGCTACTCCGATGGTTGATGAAGTTATATTTCGTTTTTATGGGATGTATAATAGTTGAAGTTCTGTCATTCTTCGCCTTTTGATGGACGGAATGCATTTGCCTCTCCATCTGCAAAAGTCAAGGTAATCTTTTTCTATGTCACGCAATCCTCGTTCAATCTTTTGCAGGAGATGGCTCTTCGGAAATCTTTTGTTCCCTAATATTTTGTAGGGGCCGACATTGTAGGCAAGTACGGCAAGGAGTAGTGAGTCCTTGCCATACTTGCGGAACATGGCGCATAACTTGGTAATGTCTGAACGCAACAGAGAATCGGCATGCTGATAGGTGAGGTTCTTGCTGAACTTCTCATGCGGCAAAATCCGGTGTCCCCATCCGATATAGGGATAGTTGCGCTTGATATCGTGCCATCCCTCGTAATACTTGATGCAGCGCACCGCTCGTTCTAAGGGTGGCAAAGCAAAGATGCCCAAGTCGGTTTGGCTTGGGCTATCGTTTGTAGGTGTTTTGTTCTGTGCCACGATGCTTTGGCACAGAAACAAGAGCATTAGGGTAATATATGTTCTTATCTTTTTCGTCATGGATGTTGTTTTTGTTTTGCATTTGGAGTGTCATTGACTTGTCACTTGGCATTCTTCTTGTTGAATATCTCCGATATCATGGCTTTCACGTCCTCGCCAACTTGCACGAAGTTCTTATAGAGGATGCGCTCACGCTCATCACGGCTCTTGAAGGTGTAGAACTTGGGCAGTGGCATATACTCGCTTTCCTCTTTCTTGATGTCTGCCATATTGAAGTCGGTCTTGCAATAGAACTTACTGGTCTTGAACTCGTCGCTTTCCTGTATGTTCATACTGCCATTCATGCCAGTCTTGGTTGCCACAAAGTCTCTTGCGGTCTGTCCGCAGATCCATCCTGTCGGCATATCCGAAATTTTGGAGGCAGGGACAAGGCTGTCCATGTTCTCGTTCAGGTTAATACTTGTTTTGTCTCGGTCGATGGTCACACCTTTCTTCAGTTGCACCACTTTTCCGAAGATGTCGGAGGACAGCCATTCGAGCGTTTCCTTGCTTCGTGCCGAACCGCTCACCACATTGCCTACGGTGGTGATAATCTTCTGCATACCAACCTTGCCATAGTCGGCTTCCAACTGTGGCAGTTCCTGAAATCCTAAGGCTACGCTCACCTTGTTGCTTCGGGCTGTGCCTATCAGTCTGTCTATTTTGTGGAAGTAGAGGGTCGGCAACTCGTCCACGATGATGCTCACGGGGATGTTCTTGCCTTGTCCTGTGTTCACTCGTGTTACCAAGCGATTGAGAATAAGGGCGTTCAATGCTCCAATGATGCTCTCCATTTCTGGGTCATTGGCTATCAGCAGATAGCTCGGATTCTTCGGGTCACTGACCTTCAGGTCGAAGTCATCGCCGTCCTTGTGGAATATCCAATAGCTTTCCTTGGTGGCAAGACGTGAGGTATAGACACGCAGTGTACCTATCATACCCTCCAACTGCTCCATTGCCTTGTTCTTCAAGGCGGTCTGGAACGGTCCCAATAAGGGTGCTACCTCATTGTCGGTCTCCAGCACATTGAAGATTGTCTGGTAACTTTCGTTCAAAAAACTAAGAATATGAGGCATATCGCTATACTTGCCCAACCAATAGGCAGGCTCCACTTCTTCTCCTGCATGGTTAAACACCTTTCCAGTCGGCTTCATCTGCATGGTCTTCGGGTCAAGTACTTTCTCTGCTATCAGTATCTTACCATCCTTGTCGTATGGCTCTTTGCCATAGTTGATGAAGAAGTAGATACAGGCGGCGAGGAAGTTGACGGCTGAGGTCTGGAAGAACTGGTCGCTGCCGCCACCGCCTTCCTTCTTTCCTTTTTGCAGGGATTCAAGTAATGTCTCTGCGGTCTCGCTCGCTGCTGCCAAGTTATTGATATACTTCTGCTGTATCGGGTTCACTCGCTTGGAGTATTCCACATCCACGAAGTTGATGATGTTGAACTTGCAGCCTTCTGGCAGTTTGCCCAACTGTTGGTTCTTCTTATAGTGGTAGTACAGTTTGGTTGCCAAGGTAGGGAACTTGTAGTCGTAAACGACCATGGCAAAGCCTTTTGCACTATGCTGTCGAATGAACGGCTCGATGATGGAGAATGTCTTACCGCTACCCGGTGTGCCCACTACCCAGGTGCCACGGAATGGGTTCACGATGTTCACCCATCCCTTGCGGAACTTGCCCTTATAGTAGTAGCGCATGGGTATATTCACGCTGTATTTGTTGTATTCCTCCTTTTGGCACTGCTCAAAACTCTCGTTTTCAAAATTGAAACGGTCTTTCATCAGTCCTTCCTTCAAGAACTTCGAGATGTTGTCCAAGGCGATATGCACCAATACCGTTCCGATGATGGTTGTCACCATATAGAGAATGGTGTTCAATCTTAGGGTATAGAGACGAGTGTCCATCGCATAGCCGAAGAGCCACACGGACAATAGCAACAGCAGCACGCCACTCACCAAGGGGTATAGCACCTGCCTTCGGGCATCAAATTCCAAGTGTTTCTTGTTTCTCGTGCCTACACAGGTGATGCACACCAACAAGAACGTCACCACCTTGCTATACACCAGGTTGCCGTCATGGTAGATGAACCACTGCTTGATGCGGTCGTGCAGGTCGCACACCACACCGCCAAAGCCGTCTATCGCCCTTGGGTCTATGGCATACTCAAAGAACTCCATCAACACGGATATGTAGATGACCGCCCTGAATATCTTGTAAAATCCTTGTAGCTCCTTGCTTTCTTCCATTGGATATGATTGCTATTTTAGAAAAATCGGATTGAATGAGTCGGCTGACAACACATCGCTATAGTTCACTTTCAATGAGATGGTGCGACCGCTGATTTGGTTCTCCGTCATTTCGATGGTTAATTGCTTGTCATTCGGGAATGTCATCTTCCGAATGACTATTACATTGCGGTAGCCATAGCGGAAACGCTTGGTTTGCTCCAACGTGAAGACTGGATGTAACTCTACCATCTGCGAGTTGGTAGCCTTGGCGGTCTTCTTATCCGTCAACTTCAATCGTATTTGGTCTATGTCAAACGGAATGTCTGTCTTGTTCTCCACGGAGAAATCCAGGAAGAAATAGTCACCCGACGAATAGATGTTGTTCAGACGCATTACCATCTTATGGACTTTGGTCTTCACATTGTTCACATGGGCTTCCGAACACCAAATCTGACGAGCATATCGAGCCATATCCGTAGAGGACAATGTGACCGCAGGATTGTTATAGGCATTCTTTTCTATCTGTTGTATCTCCTTATCCGTCACTGCCTCTTGCAATCTTGTTGTATAGAGCAGCGCATACTGGGTACGGTAGCGTTCTGTCACAATGGTCACGATGGCAAGCACTTCACCATCTTCATGCAGTCCCTCCTTGGGCTTCAGTCGCACGGTATTGTTGATGGGTTGGTCTCCTGCTATCTTGTCGGTGGATATATCCACAAAGCGGATGGGTTCGCTTGCCGTAATGACTGTTGTCACTTGCTCGTTCACGGTCAGCTGCTCCATCTCCTGGTAGGTGCAGGGATGATAGCTCTCCGCACTGGTCTGTTGTGCCATCATAGGAGTGGCACTTATTGCACACATCATCAGTGCGCCAATGGTCTTCTTGATATTCATATGGGTGTAATGTTTACTTTGTAGTGTTTAACGTTTACTTGCTCTTGGTATCTTTGCTGTTTATCAAGTACACAAAGGTTCCGTATTTCAACTTTACCTTGTTCTTCTTGATAGCCTTGCCTATGGCATTGCTTGTTTTCTGATAGGCATTCTGCATGGTTTGCATGCCCCATTGCGAAAAACTGCTGCCAGTATTGGTGGTATTCATATCCACATTGCCGGTTACGGCTCCGCTTGCCACATCCTTGGTGGTCTCACGGAACTGGCTGCTTGGCACATACAAGCCTTCCATGCCGTCTGTGTCATAGAGTGATAGGTTGATTTTCACTATTTCGTCATCCACCAACACACTTTTCACGGTGCCTTTCACTCGTTGTGAACTGAAACCGCTCATGGTGGCATACAGGTATGCGCCTTTCTTCACCACAATCTCACCGATTTCCACATCATCAAGCAATCGCAAGCGCACACGACTTCCATCCACGGCTTTCACATTCTCGTCAATGATAGCCTTGATGAGTGTAGGCTCTTTCTCATTCACTGCCAATGTGCTGAAATAGTCTGAGGAGGTCTTCACCTTTTTCACCACCTCACTTGGCTTGTCATTCCCGTCTGCTTCCTTTCGGGCATTCTCATTCACCTTGATTTTGCCCTCAATGTTGATACCGCCCTTGGCTGTAGCTGTTGTTTCATCGGATGCTGTTGCTGAAGACGATGAGTTCTGTTGCGTGGCTTGCTGTCCCTTCAGCCTTGCTTCGGCAAGTGCCTTGTTCAGCTCTGCCAATGCCTCGTTCTCTCTTTGTCGCTCATGGGCTTCTTGCGCTTCTCTCGTTTTCTCCAGTTCAGCTTGCCTCTTGGCTTCGGCATCCAACTGTTGCAGTTCTGCATCCGAATACTTGCTTTGGTATTCTTCTTTTTCTTGCTCATTGTCTCGGTCTATATTTTCCACGGCACTATGGTCTTCTATCTTGCCGTAGGCGTTCAACATGTTCTCATACTTGCCTCCAATACCGTCACCGCCCTTGATATGGGCTTGTGGAAGGTTCGGATTCAGATATTCCGTGGTCTGCATATTGGCATCCTTCTTCTCCGCCACCTTGGTATCAAAGAGGTCGAAGATAAAGTAGGAGGCACCAAGCAGTGGAAGATAGACAATCGCAGGTAGCATGTACTTGGGTTGTCTGAAATTGATTCTTTCTGTCAGCTTCATCGTTATTTGTCTTTATGAGGATGGCGTGCATCCTCATTGGTCCTTACTATGTTCTTTGCATTCCCCATATTCTGATGGCGAGCCTTTATCAGCGAGTCCTGTCTCTCCGTAGCAGTGCGTCGCTCTCCCTGATAGTGATAAGCTCTTGCCATGCGATAGATGTTGAAACTGAAGCTCACACCCACAAAACCGAACACGATGACCAGGAACATTGTCTTATGCAAGTCGGCAAATTTCTGCACATGGGCTGCCGCCTTGTCAATTCTGCACATCCTGGCAAACTTTCTTCCAGCTCTCACGTCTCGCTCATAGCGTTCCTTGTATTTTGGGTCGTCCTTGTCGGGCATCTTCTCCCCAATGAGCATCTGCTTAAATCCTTTTGTGTTCATCGTTATTTCTTTTTTTACCTTTTTACTTCTTTACCCTTTTACCTTCAATAGTTGCTCTTCGTCTTCTGGTCAATATCCTTGTTGAGCAAGGTTCTCCAGTTCACTATCAGCAATCCATGTGGGTTGTTGTCAGTTCTCGGCACTCGTTTCAACTGTCCTGCCGTCACCAGTTCACGGGTCAGCACATTGGTTCTTCGCTCAATGCGCTGTCTGCCGTAATAGGTAAACTCCATCTTCTCCTTGTCAAACTTGATACTGTCACAGAAGATGCTGAACACGGCACTCGTTCCCATGATGTTGGAGTAGAAACCCTTTTCTTTCAGCGTATTGTACTGCGCCAATCCTGTCTCATCCACCAGGTACATGGCTTTCTCCATCGTGTATTTGATATACTTGTCATCAGGTGCCAATGTAAAAAAGTAGTGATGGAACATCTCGATATGACTCTTTGCTTCCACATCCAGTGTCTCATCCATCGTCGTACGCTGCACCAGAATAGGCACATTGCCGTCCAACACATAGATTTTGTTCTGTGCATCCACCACCATGTTCTTCGCCGTCCAAATGCTGCTGATACTTATCAGCACGCATCCAACCAGAAACAGGCTACAGATGATACTCACCAACTTCACCTTATTCTCTAAATTTTTGATTACCATTGCTATAATGTTTTTTACCTTTTTACTCTTTTACCTTTAATGAACAACATGGGCAAGTGTCCCCTGTGCCGACATTTTGGCTTGCTGTGCCACACCCTCACCGAAGTTTCTGGTAGAGAATGCGGTATCGCCCTCTGGTATCATCCATGCCGCAAGGTCTGGAACCAAGTTCAGACACTTCAAAGCCACGATACTTGCTGCCATCAGATACCCTGCCGAGAAGAACGAGTTCTGCAAGTACGCCGCCATCGTCTGCTCACTGGCGGTGATAGCCGTCAGGTTCTCCACCTGTATGCAAAGCACAATGTCGAAAAGCAACAGTACGTAGAATCCTACGAAGTACAACATTGCTCCATAGAAATGCACTGTCAGATACCTTGTCAGCCACTTCGCCCAACTGCTTTCCCATTTCGGCAAGAGTGAGAATGCCCATTGTATCGGTCCGAATATCGTCAGCATTCCCAATAGTATCTGCTGGCAATAGATGGTGCTCCACCAACCGATACGGAAGACGATCAATGCTATCAGCATTACTATCTTGTCGATGTTTACCACTGCTCCTGCTGTCAAAGAGGTAAACCACAGCTTGGCTGCGTCCTTTTCCATGTTGGTCACTTCATCCACACCTGTCTGCTCCATGGTCGATTCCACCAGATTCGGGTCTGTCGTTCCCTTATGGGCAATGTCTGCCTGGGCTTGTACGTTGGTGTACATCGTTTCTCTGGTGTAGATGAGCTGCTGAACTTCCGTAAACTTGTCCTCTATCTGTGTGGCTTCCGCCTCATATAGGTCATGGGTATAACTTCCGATGGAGTTTGGTATGTAACTCAGAAAGTCCAGTACGCACCAATTGCTGCCACTGTTCGTCATGCCTGTATCGGCAGGTGGGTACCACCAACAGAGGATGATGCTTATCACCAATGGCTTGAATAGTTTCATCACATCCAGTGGCTCATGCTTCACCATCATCTTGTAGGCCATGTTCGCTGCCACCACGATAGAGAAGAGGGCTGCGAGTGCCATACACATTTGAACGACCCACCAAAAAGGCCCATTCGAGCCTGTGAAAGTAGCGTCGCACAGAAACTCGTTGGTCTGGAAAATCACGTCATCAATCTCTTCTTCCAAGATGTTGATGCCGAAGTCGGATAATATGCTGCTGTTGTCTGCCATAATTCCTTATCTGTTTATTTTCAAATCATTGTCATCCTCATTCGAGCCGTTATTACTGCCAGAAGATGTGTTGTTTCTCACTGCCATTCCTGCCTCTCGCCATTTGCTGGATGCACTGCTGATGATACTTCGTTTGTTGGCGGTCTGGTAGTTGCCGTTTGCTGCCAACAGTTCCTTGGTCTTGCTGGCATTCGAAATCTGCACCAGTTGCTTCACAAGTGTCTCGTTCTGTTTTGCCACATCTGCATAAATCTGTAGGTACATCTTCTTACGCTTGGCATTGGGCATATAGGCATCCTTGGTGGCTTTGATGGCTGTCTCATAGACATGATAGTATTCTGTCCAGCGTTGCTTGTCACTGATGGATCCGCCTACAGGCAGGATGCGGTCGATGTTGCTCTTGAAGGCATTCATCTTGCTGTTGATTTTGCTTCCTTCCACTTTCCAGGCGAGGTCAATCTGACGGTCTGCCATATTCAACGCCTCAATCTCTGCTCTTTTGGTCAGGGCAGAGTCGATGGCTCCGGCATATTCCACTTGATTGTAAGCTCCGATTCCTGCCGTGGTACGAAAACCGAGTTTGTTCTTACTCGCAGCCGATTTCTTGTAACTGCTGTGCAGTAACTGATAGTACAATTCTGGTGACAGACTTCCGCTACCGATTTCCATTACCGTTATCTGGTTCTTTTTCGAACTGTCATGATTGTATGTCACATAACTCTGGGCATTGCCTGTCATGGCTATGCCCAACAACAGTAATATAGCTCCCGCCTTTGTTTTCTTTCTATCCATGTCTATACATTATTATATATGGGATTATAAATTCTTCGTTCTCTCAATATCCGAGTTTACCTGCCACTCGCCACCGACCGAAGGCATCTTCCAGTATTTGCTGCTTGCTTTTGGTTCGGTAAACCTTTTCTTTCCAATAGCCGATGCGCACTTGGATATATCGCCACGACTCAAAGTAGCTTTTGTTCAGATGCTTCTCTATATTGTCAAGCGAGGTGTTGATGCTTTCCAACACCACAAGAAGGTCTGCCGTAGAACACGCTGCCGCTCCTGTGGCATACAGCACCAAGTCGCTCACGCTTTTGTAGAGGTATTCGCCTTCATTTGCGATATTCTCTATGGCTCGTCGGTTGATGCCTATCAGTATGGTATCGGCAAGCGAGATGCGCTTTCGTTTGATGACTTTTTTGTTGTAGTCATCCAACAGCTTCTTATAGTCCGATATTCTGTCGCTCACACCCTCGTAGGTGGAGTACACGTTCAAACTGGTTCGTAAACTTTGATATAGCACATCTATCACATCGAACGCTCTGGTGTACTTATCCAGGTCCACGTTCAGTTCCTTGTATGCCTTGGTCTCGTCCTTACTGTAACCGTGCAACAGTTTGTTGCTGTATTCCAAGGTGCTTCGTGCAAGCAACAGGCTCCGCTGTTTCTTGTGGTCATTGATGTAGGCTTCTACGCTGGCAACATCAAATCCCCATTGGGCGAATGTTTTAGAGGGGAGGGCGAGGAGCAAGATTGCTATCAGCAATGTTCTCACAATATCCATTCGTCGCTTCTTGCTCACTGGCCCTGCACCCCTCTCCGCTGCATCAGCCTTGTATTCTTTTCTATTTCTCATTTTCATTGTCTTCATCATTAAACTTGCCGTGATAATCATCTGAGTGGTTGGTGTCGGCAGCTTTCCTTAACCAACGTTTCTTGCATTTCTCCACCAGTGTCAACCGTCGTCCTTCGTCAGCATTGATATGTGGAGCGATGTCCATCAGCACGTCGATGATGTTGCGCTTGTAGTGCATCATCTTCTCCAACGATACCAAGTCTGCGTATATCTTGGTGATTCTGCTGTCCACCTCTCTGGCTATCTCTAACCTATCGCTTGACCATAGCAGGTGATAGGTGTCATCGGTATTATTGTCATCGGCAGGTGCGCTCTTAGCATATTCAGTGGTTATCTTGCACGATGGATATTCCTGTACAATTTCCGAGATGCGCTTGTTCACTTCGTCCGCCTTTTCCTGCTCGGTCTTGCTTGGGTCAAGCGTTATCACATCCACTACCGAGGTGTTGGTGTATTCCGATGTCAGCTCCCAACTGATCTGCAGGATGGCTCTGTGTATCTTGATGCCCAAGAAGTATTTTGGTTTTCGGGCGATCTTCAATGTTGCCTTGAAGGTGATGATGCCGTTGATGTTGGGCATAGTGGCTTTTCTGATGTAAGTATAGCCGCTCCATGTTCCTTCCCCTTGCCAAGTCAAGTTATAGGCACTCTTGCAGTCGCTCATGATAGCAGGTATGCGATAGTAGTCATCAGTTACCACCTCATTGTCTTTTCCTGCCTCTGCCTTGGCTTCCTCTATTTCCCTTTGTTTCTGTTGCCATGTGGCAAGTTCTTTGTTCAGTTGTTCGATGGAAGCCTTGTTCTTGTTGTATTGCTCCCGATACTTGGCTGCATCTTCCACACTTGCATTGGCGATTTGCTTGACAAGTGACTTGTTCTCGGCTTCCAACTGATTGATTTGCGATTGCAAAGAGGTTATCTTGGCATTGGCTTCCTGCTCTTGTTTATACAAGTCCGAGAGGTCAAGGTTGTTCTCTGTCACAGATGTTGTCATGGCGCATTTCTTGCTGTGGTCATTCAGCGAACCGCCACAACTCTTACATTTGTATTGTGTGGTGCCTTGCCCCAACTGCACACCGTCGCTGCATGTCACACTAATGGTCACGCTCTCGCATCCCTTCAGTTTGGCGGCATCGGTTGCCTGATAGTAGTTGCGTGCATCACTGCCTATATAATAGGTATAGCCTTCCTCATTGTCATTCCATTCGCTCAACCGGGCTTGCAGTTGTGCCTTGAAGGTGTTCAAGTCCATCGAATAGGAGTCAAAGACTGCCTCATATACTTCTTCTGTCCTGTTCCAACTCTTGTACACCTGTATCTCGTAGGCGTATGCCTTCTGTTTCTGTCCTTTTTTCTTGCTACTGATGATGTAGCTGTTCAACCAATAGCTGATACTGTAGGTAAAGCCATCATTCTGGTTGTTGAGCTGTTGCACCCTTGTTCTTGACCATCCTGCATGATTCTCCGAGTTTTGCAGGATGGCTTCCTTTTGGCTATTGTTGGGATAGAAGTTGGCATCCTTGGTGTTGATTCTGTACCAGTGGTCGCCTTTCAAAATGCTGTTGTCATCGGTGGGCGGTACATAGTCGCACAGTTTTTCTCGTCCTTGGTCTCGTCGGGCGATATACCATCTTTGCGTGTAGTAGTTTCCTGCCGTCTCATCCAGATAGTCCGTCATCCATGAGGTGAGGTTATAGTTGGCAAGAGAGAAAAGTCCTGCCACGTTGTCCTTGCCTCCAATCATGCCCAAGAGTGTGTTGCCTACGCTCTTATCGAGGCTTTTGAACAGCGAGGAATAGTTATCCACAATGTCGATGGCTGCACTGAGCTTGCCTTGGAAGAGGTTGTTGAACTGGCTGCTCTGCAAAAGGGCATTGCCGATATTGTTCATTCCTGCTCCTGCAAGGTTGGCTCCTGCCTTATACAGATTGTCGATGTCTGCTTTCAGATTGTCCACAGTGAAGTTGCCCGGAACTTTTGACAGGTCATCCAGCATCTTTTTCCAATCCACGTTGCCAATCTCTGAAAGTTTCAAGATGGCTGCTATCTCTTGGTTGATTTGTAGAAAGGCAATGTCTGAGAATGTGAGGGTGCTGTTTGTTACCACACTCTCAAACTGCATACACAGGTTCTTGGTGTCATCACATATCTTCACGAGATAACTTCCCCAATAGAGGGCTGTCTGCGGACTTTTCAGCATCATTCCTGCCACCGTCCATATCTTCGGCATGATTTTATTGCTCACCATGTTGTAGATACGGCGGTAATAGTAGTTCTCTGTGCAACTGTTCCAGATGCCCAAATCCGTCATTGCCTTGCGCTCCAAGAACTTGGAGGCATAGATACCGGCACTTGCCACTTCTGCTGCATTATAGTGCTTCAATATGTTCTGCACCTGCTCGTTATAGTATGCCTCTGCCACGGCTTCCGTTCCGTATGCAGCTGCCATAGCAGCTACCGTCTGCCTGTCATAGTTCACGCTGTAGTACTGTGCGTCAGCCTTTACCAACACACAGACGATCAGCATCATGATGGATAGAAGTCGTTTCATCTTTGATTACTTTTTATTTTTGTTCCCTAAATTCAGTACTTTTCCTGCCTGATTTACCTTTTGAGCAAAAGCGAGGCTCTTGCTGATACCACTTGCATCCCAATCCCTGCAATAGGCTTCGATAGCTTGTTGGTGGTTGCATTTCAACACTCGCTTGTAGAGTTTTAATGCTTCCTTCTCCGCTCGTTCCGTGGTGTAGGTCATATAGCACTCATGAGGTTCTTCCACACCATACACATTGCTGGTCTGTCCTCGTCTGATGAACACTTCACGAAAGAAACTGCGTTCTTCCTTATTCTCCAAACGGTTAATGGTGAAGATTTTCTTGCAGTCCACATCGGTCAAACCGAGTATAGCCTTGATGGTGTCAAAGCGTTCCTTGAACTTGCTCTGGTCGAGCAGCATCACCACATCCGAGTTGTTGATGATGGCTTCCTTCACTATCTCACTGCCGATGATGTCCTGTATCTCCTGTGTCACCACACCCACGCTTGCCCAGAATTTTCTGGCGGTCTTATACAGATATTTTATGTATTCCGCCATCATGGGCGAGGCGATGGCTTTCCATGCCTCCTCGATGATGAGCATCTTTCGGTTCTTTTTGATGCGCATCTTCTGCAGGAAGACGTCCATGATGATGAGCGTCACCAGTGGAAAAAGCAGTGGATCATCCTTGATACTGTCGATTTCGAAGACGATGAAGGTCTCATCAAACAGACTGCTGTCCATGTTCTCATTCAGCGTCACATCATGGCTGCCTCCTTTATAGAAGTCCTTCAACAGATAGTTGTAGGATGACAGGTCTATGCCATGCAGACCGTTCTCCTCGCATATTTTCGGCAGTCGCTCAGTACTGAACTCATAGAAGCTGTTGAAACAGAGGTTGCTCACTCGCTTGTTGGTGAAATAGGCATCGTAATACTCGTTGATGACTTGCTCTATCAGCCTGTCTTCGGTCTTGCTCACCGTGCCTTGACTTCCTTTCCATATCAGCATCACGAGGTTTTTCAGGAATCCCAACTTCTCGATGTTCCATTCCTCTCGCTTGATTTTGAAAGGGTTCATCGTGATAGGATGCTCCTCGGTATAGGAAATGTATTTTCCGCCGAAGTATTCACACAGTCCCTCATACGAGTTACCTGTATCTACCAGCACGATGTCGGTGTCCTGCTCATGGGCTTGGCGCACCATGGAGTTTACATAAAAACTCTTGCCGCTTCCCGAAGGACCGAGGACAAAGAAGTTGCTGTTGTCGGTCAGCTTGTTTCGTCCCTCTTTTCCTGATATGTCGATGGCTACTGGCACTCCTTGGCGGTCGGTATAATAGACCTTGAAGGGTGTGTCCTCGCTATGCACAATCTTTTCCTTGTACATCAGGCAGGTGGCGGCATCGCCCAAGGTCAAGAATCGGTCGTAGTCGGCATTCATCCCATAGCAGTTGCCGGGGAATGAATTGACGAACAGTTCCAACTGGTTGTAGGCTCGCTTCGAGATATGTATGCCCATCCTGCCAAAGGCATTCTCCAGATGGTTGGTACACTTTTGTATATCCGTGTTTGGCTTCACCGTCACTATCAGATTATAGTGGGTATATACCAGCTGCTTGTTTTCTCTCGCTATCACCTCCTGCACTCGCTTGATGTCCTCCACGGCAATCAGATTGCTTGGGTTTGGCATACTGGCATGGCGATTCTTCTTTTTGTCTAGCAGAGCAAGCTCACGCTTCTGATTCGGTACAAAGATGATTTGGTTATACACCACACTCTCCACTCCTGGTATGCTGTCCACCAATGACACCAGATCCACTGGCATGCTGGTGTTGTTCACCTCGATGTTGGTAAACGGACGGATTTGTGTCGGCAGATTAGCGCAATCCACATCCACAAGACTATACACTTTGCAGCGTCTGTCACCCATACCTATCATCTCGTCATCCACCTTGAATCCTGTCATGCTCACCATCTTGTCACGGAAGTTCATGGCAAAGAAGCGGTCAACATACAGACTTGCTTCTTGTTTGTTCAGAAACTCCGACTTGATACCGGCATCCTTCAGTTGGTCTTGCACCTTTCTGATTTTTACCAGGAAATCTCGCCACTTTTTGTTGTCGAAGGACATCAGACGGCTCTTCTTGTTCTCCTGCGTAATGGTCAGATAGGTCATACTGTCCGTATATTCTCTTCCGTTGAAATAGCGGAAGTAGGATTCAGAAAGGAACTCGTGTCCCTTGCCACTCTCATCCTTAAACTGCTTTCTAGTAAAGATGTCCTGCTTGTGCAGGGCATAGCCTTCACCCAGAGTCTGTGCGATGGCAGCAAACAAATTGGTGAACTCATAATAGCTGTCTATATTGGCAGAATATTTCTGCACTGGGTTCTCCATTCTCAGGATGGCAGAATACTCTCCAGTCTTTGTATAGAGCACACCGATACCGTCCGTGTCTTCCACGGAGAAGTAGATGTCCTGAAAGATTTTCTTCCGCTTGCCACCAGTACCAAAGGCATAGACCGATATGGCCATGCCAATGCAGATTGCCACGAAAAATAAGATTACATATAGTACCATATTCGTTTATTCTTCTGTTTCTTCGGATGATTGATGATTTTCTCCCATACTGGATGATTTGTTGTCATTCTCTTGATAAGAGGTATTGTAGCTTTCTTCGCCATAAAGGGTTGATACACTATCCTTTGCAGTGGAATCCATCCTGCTTGTTTGTGTTTCCACGGTCGCAGGATGTTCTTCTGCCTCTCTCGCCCAAGCAACTCTTGCCTTGTCAGCACTCCTCATGGCATCCAATGTGGGTGGCTTGTAGGTCTTGTCCTTGCATGCGGTCAGCAATATGCCAGCCAATGCCATAATGATAATGTTCTTTGCTTTCATGCTCATAACCATTCTTTTATGTCAAAGATGCGATACTTTCGCTGAAACAAATAAAGGTAGACCCACACCCTTGGGGGAGAATGAGCCTACCAGTCGTTCACTTTCTACTTGTCATCCACATCTTGGTCATGTCGATACTTTTTTTGTTTCACATTTTTATATGCGCTTGCTGTAGGCATAGATAAACACTCCTTGGTCGTTTTTCTTGGTATGCAGTCCCTTCCGTTGCTTGAACATGATGAGACCTACACCCGTAGTGATTGCCACGACCAACACTATCAGTCCTGCAATAATACCCATCAGACAGTAGGCGGCAATGAAGCCGATGATGGCTCCTCCTGCCGTGGCTGCTGCCCAATAGATATACCGCCCCTGTATTCCCATGAATTCAAGGGGCTTCTGGAGTCCCTTGAACAGTGGGTAATCGGGGTAGCGGATTTCCTGCTCTTCTCTTGCCATTCTTCACGTCGTTTCTCACTTACTGAATATGCACGGAATAACTCTCACTCGTTAGTTGGTCACACCGAAGAACAATGGCAATGCCTGTGCTGCTGCCACGAGGAAGATACATGCTCCTACAATCATCATGATCTTTTTTTTCAGAATCTGCTTCCGAATTGTAAAGTGCTGAATATCAACACTCCCAAAAAGCA
>ERZ773195.1511-NODE-1511-length-16934-cov-4.467445_pt1 | contig 16934 bp, 13 predicted proteins | sample MGYA00580530_ERZ773195 | MGnify/ENA primary metagenome ERZ773195 (study PRJEB29015, sample SAMEA2737751) | human gut metagenome | biome: human gut; feature: human-associated habitat; material: faeces | place: China | collected 2012 ...
GCGCGCGGGCCGTAATGGCGGCGCAGCGCGTTCTCGAACTCGTGGATGTCGCGCTCGCCGGAGGCGAACACGAGGATGTCGCGGGCGCCGCGCTCATGGCTGGAATGGATGATGAGCTCCGCGCACGCCCTGGCGACCGCCGTGGGCATGTCCATGTCGGGTTCGCGAGATGAGCCACGGTCCCGGCCGCCGTCGGAGGGTGCCGCCGACAGTTCGGCATACGATTCCTCGCCGGGCATCGCGCCGGTCTCGAATCCGGGCACGTGCCGCATCAGCGCGGGCGCGGTGCCCAGCGGCTCGTAGACGACCTGCACGGGGTAGGTGCGGCCGGAGACCTCGATGACTGGAACCTTCTCGTGCAGCGCATGCTCGAAATGCTCCTGAAACTTCACCGAATCGATGGTCGCCGAGGTGATGATCAGCTTCAGGTCGCGACGTTTCGGCAGCAGCGCGGTGAGGTATCCGAGCAGGAAGTCGATGTTCAGGCTGCGCTCATGCGCCTCGTCGATGACGATCGTGTCGTACTGCATGAGCTTGGGATCGCGTTGGATCTGCGCCAGCAGGATACCGTCGGTCACGACGCGCAGACGCGTCTTCGGCGAGCTTTCGTCCGTGAACCGCACCTGATAGCCGACTTCCTCACCCAACGTCACGCCCATTTCGCTGGCGATTCGTTCGGCGACGGTACGTGCGGCAAGCCTGCGCGGCTGCGTGTGCACGATCTGCCTGCCGTGCGATCCACGGCCCAGTTCCAGCAGAATCTTCGGCAGCTGCGTGGTTTTGCCGGAGCCCGTCTGGCCGGAAACGATCACCACCTGGCTTGACCTGACGGCTTCGGCGATGTCGCTGCGAGCCGCGGAAACCGGCAGTTCGGAAGGATATTCGAATTTCATGCCTTCACAACCTCGATGACGCGGAAGCCCTTCGAACTCGCGTACTTGCCCACTTCAAACCCGTCGCCCAACTGCGTGGCGAGCCACGGAATCAGCGAATCGGAACCCAGATTCCTCTGCACCACCAGATAGGCGGCACCGCCCGCGTTAAGCCGCGGCAGCCACGTCATCAGCAGCTCGTGCAGAGCCTCCTTGCCGACGCGGATCGGCGGATTCGACCAGATCAGATCGAACGTGAGAACGGCCGGAACCTGCTCGGCGGTGACGGCATGGATATTGCCCATGCCGTTCAACTCGGCGTTGCGGCGCGTGAGCTCAAGCGCGCGTTCGTTCACATCCAACGCCCAGATATCGGCCTTGGGCGATTCGAAACCCAACGTCAGCGCGATCGGACCCCAACCGCAGCCCAGATCAAGGAACGTGCCCTCCTCCGGCGGTTCCGGCGCCTGGCGAAGCAGCACCGACGTGCCCAAATCCACACGATTGCCGGAAAACACGCCGTTCGACACTTCCACATCCGCCTCATTGCCACGCAACGTGACATGCAGCTTCCTGCGCACGTCCTTCGACTGCGGTTCCGCCGCGAAATACTGCTCGGCCTGTGCCATGCTCTCTCCTTGCAAACGTTCGTCCTCCGGCATCCGCGCGGTAATCGCGTCCACGTGGCGAAAACGGTGATGCCCATGTCTCTAGACAATGATGATAATAAAGACACCATAGTTTAACCGTGAGAGGTGCCATTGAGCCAAGAGAACGATATCGAGCAGAGCATGACCGCAGGCGACGTCGGGGGAGTGCTCGCCGACCAATCCGACGTGCTGCTTGATACCGACGGCGGGGAACACTTTCGCGAAACCCACGACGAACAGTGGCAGGAACGCGAATCCCGCAACGCATTGAAGCATGTGGCGGGGCTGGGCGAGATCCAGGACGTCACCGAAGTCGAATACCGTAAAGTCAGGCTCGAACGCGTCGTGCTCGTAGGCGTATGGTCCAGCCGCGAGACCACGCAGGCCGCGGCCGAGGAATCGCTCCGAGAACTCGCGGCGCTCGCCGAAACCGCGGGCGCCGTGGTGTGCGAAGGCCTGCTGCAGCACCGCATCAAGCCGGATGCGGCCACATACGTGGGTTCCGGCAAGGCGCGTGAACTGGCCGGCATCGTGGCGCAGGAGATGGGCGTACAAATTCGCATCACGTCGGGTCCGGCCATCGAGAAGCCCGGCGACCTGGCCGCCCTGCTGACGAACCTGCAGGAGGGCGACATCCTCTTTATCGACGAGATCCACCGCCTGTCGCGTCAGGTCGAAGAAGTCCTGTACCCGGCTCTCGAGGATTTTGCGCTGGACATCATGATCGGCAAGGGGCCGAGTGCCCAGAGCATCCGCATCAATCTGCCGCGGTTCACGCTGGTGGGCGCCACGACCCGCGCGGGCCAGCTGACCGGGCCGCTGCGTGACCGCTTCGGCATCCTGCTCAAATTAGAGCCCTACAGCCCTCGGGAGCTGGGCCGCATCATCCTGCGCAGTGCGGGCATTCTGGGCGTGCCCATCACCGAGGAGGGCGCGCTGGAGCTGGCCCGCTGTGCCCGCGGCACGCCGCGTATCGCCAACCGTATGCTCAAGCGCGTGCGCGACTTTGCCACCGTGCAGGGAGACGGCACGATTGACGAGGAGACCGCCATCGCCGCCCGCAAGTGGATGGACATTGACGAGCTGGGTCTGGACGAGCTGGACCGCAGTGTCCTGCGCGCCATCATTGAGATGTACGGCGGCGGCCCCGTCGGTCTGGAGACGCTGGCCGCAGCCCTGGGCGAGGAAAGCGTCACCCTGGAGGACATCTGCGAGCCGTACCTGATGCAGATGGGCATGCTGACCCGCACGCCCCGTGGCCGCTGCGTGACCCGCCTGGCCTATGAGCACCTGCACATGGCCGTGCCGAAGCGCTTTGACGACGAGGATTCCGGCCAGACGAGTATGTTTTAAATTAAATAAGGAAACGTGCGAGCTATAAGCGAACGGGCAGAGCCCTTCTAGGCTTCGCTTCGCTCGCCCACCTCCCCTGTGAGGGGAGGCTTTTGCGTGGGCACTGCCCGCGAGAAAGGTGCCCCCACGAAGTGGGGCGCTGGCCGAGTTTACGAGGCCTGAGGGGCTCTCCCGCTTGGCCTTAACCACAAAATTCATCGAACCAACACATATAGCAAAGGAGAATCACCTATGCGCCCTGCTGATTCCTGGCGGGATTATGAGCTGCTGGACGCTACCAACCACAACCGGTTGGAGCGCTGGGGCCAGACCCTGCTGATCCGTCCCGACCCGCAGGTCATCTGGAAAAACGACGAGACCAGCCCGCTGTGGGCCAAGGCCGACGCTGTCTATTACCGCTCTGCCAAGGGCGGCGGGCAGTGGAATTATCACAAAAAGCTGCCGCAGAAATGGCAGATCCACTGGAACGATTTGACGCTGATCGTCAGCCCCACGGGCTTCAAGCACACCGGCGTTTTCCCGGAGCAGGCCGTGAACTGGGCATGGTATCAGGAAAAGATACGGCAGGCTGGCCGTCCCATCCGCGTGCTGAACCTGTTCGGCTACACGGGCGGTGCAACGCTGGCGTGCCTGGCCGCGGGCGCGTCCGTCACCCATGTGGACGCCAGCAAGGGCATGGTCGCCTGGGCGCGGGAGAACGCTGCCGCCAGCGAGCTGGCAGACCGCCCCTGCCGCTGGATCGTGGACGACTGCGCCAAGTTTGTGCAGCGTGAGATCCGCCGCGGCAGCCGCTATGACGCTGTCATCATGGACCCGCCGAGCTATGGCCGCGGCCCGGGCGGCGAGATTTGGAAGCTCGAGGACAACGTCTACGACCTCATCACGCTGACTGAGCAGGTGCTGAGTGACGACCCGCTGTTCTTCGCCATCAACTCCTACACCGAGGGTCTGAGCCCCGCGGTCATGGAATATATCGTCAAAACGACGCTTTGCCCCGTCAAGGGCGGCCACACCCACTGCGACGAGATCGGTCTGCCGGTCTCCGCCACAGGCGGCGTGGTGCCCTGCGGCGCAACGGCCATCTGGGAGAAATAAGCCATGCCGAATCAGGAACCGATGATCAAAGTACAGGACGTCCGCTTCCGCTACGACCCCGAGCAGCCCAAGTACGCTGTGGACGGCGTGAGCCTGGACATCCGCCGCGGCGAGTTCGTCGCCGTGCTGGGCGCGAACGGCTGCGGCAAGTCCACGCTGGCGAAGCACTTCAACGCCATTCTGCTGCCCGAGGCCGGTACCGTGCTGGTCGAGGGCATGGACACCCGCAACGAAGACCATCTCTACGATGTGCGCCAGAAGGTCGGCATGGTGTTCCAGAACCCCGACAACCAGATCGTGGCGACCATCGTCGAGGAGGACGTGGCCTTTGCGCCGGAGAACCTCGGCGTGCCGCCTGAGGAGATCCGCACCCGCATCGACGAGGCCATGAAGCTGGCGGGCATCTATGAAAAGCGCGAGGCTGCGCCGTACAAGCTGTCCGGCGGCCAGAAGCAGCGCGTCGCGATTGCGGGCGTTATCGCCATGCGGCCCGACTGCCTTGTTATGGACGAGTCCACCGCCATGCTGGACCCCCATGGCCGCGCGCAGGTCATGAAAACCATCCGCCAGCTGCGGGCGGCGGGCATCACGATCGTGTCCATCACCCACTACATGGAGGAGGCCGCCCAGGCAGACCGCGTGCTGGTCATGAGCCGGGGCCGCATCGTCATGGAGGGCACGCCCGAGGAGGTGTTCAGCCAGACCGAGCGGCTGCACGGGTATCACCTCGATGTCCCGCAGGCCGCCGAGCTGCGCGACGAGCTGGTCAAGGCCGGGATCCCGATGCCGGAAAATGTCATTACCCCCGACGCATGCGCGGAGGAATTATACAGGCCACCTTCCCCCAAGGGGGAAGGTGGCCGAGGCCCCGCCCCAGGCCGCATGAGGGGCGAGCTTGCCGAGGTATCCCGTTTATGGGAAATCGCCGCTCGCCGCCCCTCATCAGTCGGCGGGCGGAGCCGCCGACAGCTTCCCCCTTGGGGGAAGCCACTCTGACGAAGAACTCCCACGTATGCCGGAACGGCACCGCAACCGGGCTGTATCCAGCGGGAAAGGAACAACTATGTCCGAAATCATTCGTGTTGAAAACCTGAGCTACATCTATAACCAGGGTATGCCCGACGCGACGAAGGCGCTGGATGACGTGTCCTTCACCGTCGAGGAGGGCGACTTTGTCGGCATCATCGGCTCGACGGGCAGCGGAAAATCCACGCTTATCAGCCATTTCAACGGCCTGAACCGCCCGACATCGGGCCGCGTCCTTGTGGACGGCAGGGACCTGTGGGAGCAGGGCGCAGACCTGCGCAGCTTCCGCTTTCTCGTCGGCCTTGTCATGCAGTATCCCGAGTACCAGCTGTTTGAGGAGACCTGCGCCCGCGACATCGCCTACGGCCCGCGCAACATGGGCCTGGACGAGGCCGAGGTCCAGCGCCGCGTCAGGGAGGCCGCCGCGTTCGTCGGCCTGTCCGATGAGCTGTTGGAAAAAAGCCCGTTTGAGCTTTCGGGCGGGCAGAAGCGCCGCGTTGCGATTGCGGGCGTCATGGCCATGCACCCCCGCGTGCTGGTGCTGGACGAGCCCGCCGCCGGTCTGGACCCCGAGGGCCGCGACACGATCCTGAGCCAAATCAGGGACTACCATGAGAAAACCGGCATCACGGTGCTGCTGGTCAGCCACTCGATGGAGGATATTGCCAAGTACGCCAACCGCGTGCTGGTCATGCACCGCGCCAAAATTGCCATGTATGACACGGTGGAAAACGTCTTTGCCCGCGCGCAGGAGCTGCTGGAGCTGGGGCTTTCGGTGCCGCAGGTCACGCAGATCTTTTTAAAGCTGCGCCAGATGGGGCTGGACATCCCCGCGGACGTCTACACGATCCCCTATGCGGTCAAAACGATTCAAAAGGCGCTGGCCGCCAAACAGGGAGGTGGGGCAAATGCTTAAAGATATTACGATAGGTCAGCATTTTCCCGGGCATTCCATCCTGCACCGCTGCGACCCGCGGCTCAAGCTGGTCGCGACGATTGCCTATATCGTCGTGCTGTTTGTGGCCCCGAACCCTCTGGGGCTGGCACTGTCCATCCTGCTGCTGGCCGCGCTGTACAAGGTAGCACAGATTCCCGGCAAGATGATTTTGAAAAGCCTAAAGCCCATCGTGCCCATCGTGATTTTTACGGCGGTGCTGAACCTTTTCTTCGTCACGGGGCAGGGGGAGCCGCTTGTGCACTTCTGGGTTTTGAACATTTACGCCGAAGGTGTCAAGTATGCCATCCTGCTGGCGGTGCGCGTCTGCGCACTGATTGCAGGCACAAGCCTGCTGACCTACACGACCAGTCCCATCGTGCTGACCGACGCCATCGAGAGCCTGCTGCGCCCGCTGGCGAAGCTGCACTTTCCCGTGCATGAGCTGGCCATGATGATGACGATTGCGCTGCGGTTCATCCCGACCCTGATCGAGGAGACGGAAAAGATCATGAACGCCCAGAAGGCCCGCGGCGCGATGCTGGACAGCGGCACATTTACCCAGCGCATCAAGGCGCTGGTGCCGATCCTGATTCCGCTGTTCATCTCGGCGTTCCGCCGCGCCGACGAGCTGGCCATGGCGATGGAATGCCGCTGCTACCACGGCGGCGAGGGCCGCACCCGGCTCAAGCAGCTGAAATTCACCGGCGAGGATTTCAAATGCCTGGCGGTCATTGCCGTGGCGCTGGTGGCCATTGCCTGCACACGATTCTTTGTGCCGGGACTGGCGTAAGAATCAGCCGCCTTGCGGGCGCATATAGAATGCGCCCCTACGATTTCAGGTGAACTATGACCTATCTACTTTGGATAAGCTACAAGGGCACCCGCTATGCCGGGTTCCAGGTCCAGCCAAATGCGCCCACGGTCTGCGCGGTTTTGCAGGACGCGATGCAGGCGGTGTTCGGCTGCCGCCCCGACGTCAAGGGCTGCTCCCGCACCGATGCCGGCGTCCATGCGCGACGTTTCGCGCTCAGCTTCTGCTATACTGGCAAAGTGCCGATGCAGAAAATCGTGCCCGCGCTCAACGCCCACCTGCCGCCGGACATCCGCGCAGTGGACATCCGGTCCGTGCCGGACGGCTTCCACGCGCGTTACGCCGCCCACGCCAAGACCTACCGCTACTACATTTTGAACGCGCGGGTGGATGATCCGTTCACCTACGACACCTGCCACAGGGTAGGGGCCGCGCTCAATCTGGCCGCCATGCAGGCCGCTGCGGCGCAGTTCATAGGCACGCACGATTTTTCCGCCCTCTGCGCGTCCGGGTCCAGCGCCGCCGCCCACGGGGATACCGTGCGGACGATCACGAATTGTACTGTTGTACAGAACGGCGATTTGTTTACAATTTCCGTGACCGCTGACGGCTACCTCTATAATATGGTGCGCATTTTGGCGGGCACGCTCGTGGACGCGGGTCTTGGCAAGCGTACGCCGGAGAGCATCCCCGCCCTGCTGGAAAGCGGGGACCGACGCCGGGCCGGGCCGACGCTGCCCGCAAAGGGGCTGTTTTTGGAGAAAGTAGACTATCCCGGGTTGGATGACGTTTAATGGCGTACCGTAGGGAGGGGTCTTGACCCCTCCGCGGAGCCTGACCACCGCCGCTAACGGCCCGGAGGCGTCAAGACGCCTCCCTACAAACCAACCCATACGCACAAATTTTTTCCGGAAAGGAGGGGGCCCACCTATGAGTAAGGCGGACAGAGATCGGCAGGCATTGCTGCAGCGGCTGGCGCGTGAGCAGAGGCGGGCCCTGAACGCCGCCGCCCGCGACGCAGACCGCGCACGCACGCCGCGCACCGCTCCCACACCGCGGCGCGATGACAGCCCGCCGTCCCGGACGCCCGAGCAGCCGTCCGCGCAGAGCGCCGCGCGGCTCAAATCCCTGACGCCGCTCTACAAGCAGCGCCAGCAGCGGCGGCTCACCGTCCTGATCGTCATTATCATTGCGCTGGCGCTGGCGCTCACCGTTGTGACCGGCACACTGTCGGCCTCGCTGGCGCTGCTGGGTGATGCCGTGGACAGCGCGTCGCTCTACCTGAACCGCGCCGACGGCGGCTGGCCGACCACCACCGGTATCACCGAGCCGCTGCAAATCGAACCGCTGGCGGACGGTTTCGTCGAGCTGGGCAATGAGGATGTGCTCGTCTACTCGGCCTACGGCTCCAAAATTCTGAGCCTGCAGCCGTCCTACGCGCGGCCCGTGCTGGCTGTGGGCGGCACCCACTTTGTGGTCTACAACCGCGCGGGCAGTGAGCTGACCGTATGCAGCCGCACCCGCACGCTCTACACACAGCGCTTTGACGAGGACATTCTGCTCTGCGCCATGTCAAACAACAACTCGCTGGCCGTCGTGACCGACGCGGACCGTTTTGCCGGCTGGGTACACATCTATGACCCTTCGATGCGGGAGCTGTACAGCTGGCGGATGCCCCAGTCGATGGGCACACCGATTGCGCTGGACTTTGCCCCCGACAACCGCAGGTTTGCCTCGGGCATGATTGCCGCGCGGGACGGGCAGCTGAACTGCTCGGTCTACTTTATGAGCCTCGACTCCGACACCGAGGGGCTGCTCTACACCGCCGACGCGGGCAGCATGCTGCTGCGGCTGGACTGGCAGAGCGAGAACCGCGTCATGGCCGTGTTTGACACCTACATTGCGGTCATCGACCCCCGCACCGCCGCCGAGGTCGCACGCTACGACTACGGCGGGGCCGCGCTGCAAAGCGTTGCGCCCGGACGCCGCCAGACCGCGCTGCTTCTGAACGTACACGGCGGCAACAGCCTGGTCACCCTGTCCGAAAGCCTCACCGTTATGTCGGAGATTCCCGCACGGCAGGCGTTTGCGGTCTCGGCCACCGACACCGACATTTATCTGCTCTGCCCCGATGCCGTCGAGTGCTACGGCTACGACGGCGTGCAGAACTGGGTGCAGACCGGCCTGCCGTCCCGCCCGCTGGCGGTCCTGCACGGCAAGCAGACGCTGGTCTTTACCGGCAGTCAGGCGGACGTTTTGGCGAAGCCAGCCGAGTAGTTCCGAAGCCTTCCCTCTTGGGGGAAGGTGGCCCCGCAGGGCCGGATGAGGGGCTGCCTTGCCGCAATAACCAATTTGCGGGCAATAATGGCAAGGTTCGCCCTCATCAGTCAGCGGGCGGGGCCGCTGACAGCTTCCCCCTCGGGGGAAGCCATTCGACCCGCAAGTAATCTAACAGAAAGAAGTACCCATCTATGTCTTTTTCTCCCGCACTTGTCTATGATTTTATTTTTCTGGCCGTATTTTCCTTTGCCGCCGTCAAAAGCTGGCAGAAGGGCTTTCTCGCCGGACTGACCGAGCTGATCGGCACGGTGCTGGGCGTCGGCATTGCCTCCTGGGGCAGCCGCACGCTGGCCCCGGAAGTCTACCTTAGCTTTTTCAGCGACTCCGTCTCCACCCGGGTCGAGCAGGCCGTCGCACAGTCGGGCGGCGATATTGCCGCTGCGGTGCAGGGGCTGGACTTTCTGCCGGAATCCATCCGTGCCGCGCTGGCCGCGGGTCTGCAGACTGCCGGGGATCAGCTGCCCGAAAAGATCAACGCCCTGCTGGAGCCGCTTTTCCTGCCGCTGGTGCAGGCGTTGCTGTTTGTGCTGCTCTGCATGATCGTGCGCTGGGTGTTCGCCCTGCTGGTGCGGCTGCTGCGCGGCGTCAATCTTATTCCGCTGGTGGGCGGCGCCAACCGGCTGCTGGGTCTGGTGCTGGGCCTTGTGACCGGCGCGTTCGACTGCTGGCTGCTGGCGCTGCTGCTCTGGTTCGCCGCCAGCATCACCACCGGTCAGATCGACTGGCTGACCACCGGCGTTTTGCAGCGCAGCGTCGGGTACAGCCTTTTTGGTGCGTTCAACCCGTTTTTGCTCCATTATTAAACAAATTCTGAACAAGCCCCGCCAAAACTTGCAATTTGGCAGGGTTTGTTTAATAATAGTAGTGTAGCTGCGGTGCGGCGGGCAGGGGACTGCCAGCCCTACGTAGGGCGGATTTCCTATCCGCCCGCTGGGCGTCGAGGACGCCGCCCCCCTACAACAATTTATCGCAATCCCACGTGCCTCTTATCGGGCACTTTTCATAGAGGTGAAGTAAATGCTTTGTGTTAAATGCCAAAAACGCCCCGCTGTCGTGTTTGTGCAGCGGCTTGAAAACGGCAAGGCCGTGCAGGAGGGCTACTGCCTGACCTGCGCCCGTGCCATGCACATCCAGCCTGTGGATGATCTGATGAAACAGTTCGGCATGTCCGACCAGGATCTGGAAAACATGGAGGAGCGGATGTCCAGCTTTTTGCAGGAGGCCTCCGACTCCGGCATGCTGGCCCCCATGATGAACGGTGACGACACCGACGCCGGTGACGACCCCGCCCCGCAGGACGATTTTGTCCCGGGCGGCAGCCCCGTGTTCCCGTTTGGCTTTGGTGCGCGCCAGAATAAGGACGACGCCAAGCCCAAAAACGGCAAAAAGGAAAAGGCTCCCCGCCGCAAGTTCCTTGAGACCTACTGCGAGAACCTGACCCAGAAGGCCCGCGACGGCAAGACGGACCGCATCATTGGCCGTGACCGCGAAATTTACCGCACGATCCAGATTTTGTGCCGCCGTCAGAAGAACAACCCCTGCCTGATCGGCGAGGCCGGTGTCGGCAAGACTGCGATTGCCGAGGGTATTGCCCAGCGCATTGCCGAGGGCAAGGTCCCCGCGCGTCTGCAGGACAAGGAAATTTACCTGCTCGACATGACGTCCCTCGTCGCAGGCACCCAGTTCCGCGGCCAGTTTGAGCAGCGTGTCAAGGGCCTCATCAGCGAGGTCAAGGCTGCGGGCAACATCATCCTGTTTATTGATGAGATCCACTCCATCGTCGGCGCGGGCGACTCCGACGGCTCTATGAACGCCGCCAACATCATGAAGCCCGCGCTGTCCCGCGGGCAGATGCAGGTCATCGGCGCAACGACGTTTGCCGAGTATCGCAAGTATATCGAGAAGGATTCCGCGTTGGAGCGCCGTTTCCAGCCCGTCAAGGTCGAGGAGCCGTCGCTGCTGGACACCATCGAGGTCATCAAGGGCATCCGCGTCTACTATGAAAAGCACCACTGCGTCCGTGTGTCCGACCCCATCGTGACGAGCATCGTCAAGCTGTCGGAACGCTACATCACGGATCGTTTCCTGCCGGACAAGGCCATTGACCTGCTGGATGAATCCTGCGCCTGCTGCAACCTGCGCCATCCTGAAATTACAGAGCTCATGGAGACCCAGCGCACCGTGGCCGATTTGGAGACCCGCGAGCACGAACTGGAGAACCCCGAGCCGCAGAACGGCCAGGACGCTGCCATCGACTACGAGGCACTGGCCGCGGTCAAGACCGATCTGGCGAAGCAGCGCGAAAAGCTGCCCGCCCTGCAGCTGAAGGTCGCGGAAATTGAAGTGACCATGGACGACGTCGCACAGGTCATTGAGCTTTGGACCGGTGTGCCTGCTGTGAAGATCAAAGAGACCGAGTATGGCCGCCTGCAGGGGCTGGAGGATGCCCTCAAGGCGCACATCATCGGCCAGGACGAGGCTGTCCACGCCGTGGCCGGGGCCATCAAGCGCGCCCGCGCCGACCTGTCCGGCCGTCACCGCCCGGCCAGCTTTATCTTCGTCGGCCCCACCGGCGTCGGCAAGACCGAGCTGGTCAAGCAGCTGGCCAGCCAGCTGTTCGACACCGTTGACCCGCTCATCTCCATCGACATGAGCGAGTACATGGAAAAGTACGCGGTGTCCCGCCTCATCGGCTCGCCCCCGGGCTATGTCGGCTACGACGAGGCCGGGCAGCTGACCGAGAAGGTCCGCCGCCATCCCTACAGCGTCGTGCTGTTCGACGAGATCGAAAAAGCACATCCTGACGTTATGAATATCCTGCTGCAGATTCTGGACGAGGGCAAGATCAACGACGCGCAGGGCCGCACGGTGGACTTTTCGAACACGGTCATCTGCATGACCTCCAACGCGGGCTCCACCGACCAGAGCGGCGCGACGGGCTTTGGCAAAAAGGCCGAGGTCGCCAGCGCGGACCGCAGCATGAAGGCGCTGCAGGAGTTCCTGCGCCCCGAGTTCATCGGCCGTGTGGACGAGATCATTACGTTCAAGCCGCTGAGCGAGGAAGACCTTGAGAAGATCGCCGCGCTCATGCTCGACGAGTACAAGCCCGGCCTGGCCGCGCACGGCATCACGCTGCACTACACGCAGCCCGCGCTGGCGGACATCGTAGCCGAAAGCTCCACCAAATACGGTGCGCGTGAGCTGCGCCGCACGATCCGCAAGACCATTGAGGACCCCGTCTCCGACGCGCTCGTCGATGGCCGCCTGGATGGCCGCGAGGTCACGCTGGAGCTGGCCGACCACGACGGCAGGGCCGTGCTGGAAATTTAAGGGGCGCACCATGTACAGAAAACTGGTTGCCCTGGTGCTGGCCGCGGCGCTGCTGTGCAGCTGCTCGGCCCGCGTCACGGTGCAGCGTTATCCCGCGGAGCTGCCCCGGGCCGAAAGCCCCGCCGCCACCCCGACGCCGGAGCCTGTGCCCACCTTTACCGAGGAGCAGAAGGCCTACGGCAGCGCCGCACTGCTGACCGATGCCACCGTGCTCGTCAACGTGTTTTTGAACGACGCCGCCCACGGGCATACCTGGGACGCCGAGAGCCGCGCTGCCGCCGTGCAGCGCACCCAGCTGGCCATAGACTGGATCACCGAACAGGCCGCGGGCTACGAGGCCGCGGTGAATCTGATCTGTGATCGCAGCGCGGACGGCAGCGATTCAACGCTGACACGCAGTTATCTTGTGCAGTCCGCCATGCAGGGCGGCGAAAATTCCGAGGAAAGCTCCGCTTTTCTCGACGAGATGGATACGCTGTGCGCGTCGCTGGCCGCCGACAGCCGTCTGGCTGCCTACGGGGCCCGGCACATCGCGTTTTTGTTCTTCCTGCCCATCAGCGGGACATCCTTCACGATGGCTCACTACGCCGACGACGGCGACAGCTTTTATTATGAATACAGCTGCCTGTACAAAACCGACGCCTACACCGACGGCGAGGCGGAATCCCCGGCGACCTACGCCCACGAGATCCTGCATCTGTTCGGCGCGCCCGACCTGTATGAGGGTAGCAGCGACCCCTACGTCGACGAGGCACTTGTCAGCTATGTGGCCGACACCTACCCCGGCGATATTATGCTGAGCACCTACGAGGACGACGGCTCAAGCCGGTTTGACGCCATCACAAAGGAGATCAGTCCGCTGACGGCCTACTGTCTGGGGCTGGCCGACACCTGCCCCGAGCTTGCGCAGTTTCCCCTGCTGGCCGACATGACCCCCGGCGTTTTCTCTTACGGAGCCGACGGGGAAGCGGGGAGCGCGGAGGCCGGCGAGAGCTGGCCGGGCGCGGTAGCGGTGTAAATTGTTGTAGGGGAGGGATTTATCCCTCCCGGGAGCTTTGCGCCAGCCGCCCAGTGCACGGGAGGCATAAATGCCTCCCCTACAAGCTACAGCAAGTTTGTTGCGCCAGGTTTTGTAGGGGGCGGCGTCCTCGACGCCCCGCGGAGGGGTCAAGACCCCTCCCTACACGCCTTCGGGCACTCGCCCCAGAAGGGAGGTCACACCCATGCTGAACGATACCTTTCCGCTGCGGGTCGAAGCGATCCCGGCGGCACATGCGTCGGAGTGGCGCGCGGACGACTCATTCCCGCCCAGCGAGACGCAGGCCTGGCAGCTGATCTTTGTGCGCAGCGGCACCATTGAGGAACGCTGCGATGCCCGCCACGTGCTGCTGCGGGCGGGCGGACTGCTGTTCCACCAGCCGGGAGAGGTCTTTGCTATGACCACCGTCGGCGAGGTCCCGCCCGAGACGCTGCGCATCGACTTTTACTGCACCGGCGCGGCCATGGACCGTTTCCGCGGCGCGATGCTGCACACGGAGCCTGCCGAGCAGCATGACCTGAACTGGCTGGCAAATGCCGCCAACGAGCTGTTCGACGCCGCCCCCGTGCCGGGCGGACGGCCTGTCTTAAAGGAGGAGCTGCCCTTCGGCGCGATGCAGCAGTTCATCATCCATCTGGAAAATCTGCTGATTTTGCTGGCCCGCCGCTGCCGCCGCACCAAGCGCCCCGTGGCCCGCGTCCGGCGGGAGCGCCGCCAGAACGCGCTGGTCGAGGACGCCCGCGCCTATTTTGCCGAAAATCTTGCGCATGAACTGAAGATCGACGACATCTGCACGGCGCTGGGCTGCACGCGGCCCCAGCTGCAGCAGGCGTTCCGCGCGCGGCTCCACCGCACGGCCATGGAGGAATTTTCCGCCATGCGCATCGAGTACGCGGCCCAGCTGCTGGCCCGCGGGGCATACCCCGGCGAGGTCGCCGCGCAGATGGGCTACTGCTCCGGCGCGTATTTCAGCCAGAAATTCCGCGCTGCCACGGGGCACACGCCGTCCGCCTACCGCCGCATTCAGCAGGGGCTGCCCGCACGGCGGCAAAACAGGCAACAAAAAGGCAAATCAGAATCAAAAACTCCTATTGCAGAAACTCCGCAGAAAGAGTAGAATACAAGCAAAGAGAGGCGAGCCGCCCGGTTCGCACGCAACAATATCATATAACATAAGGAGACGACTGTTATGGCAATTCTGGTTAGCGGTGGCGCCGGCTACATCGGCAGCCACACCTGTGTGGAACTTCTGGCCGCAGGGTACGACATCGTTGTAGCCGATAACTACTACAACTCCTGCCCCGAGGCCCTGGCCCGCGTCAAGAAGATCGCCGGCAAGGACTTCCGTTTTGTCGAGGCCGACATGACCGACAAGGACGCCGTGGAGAAGATCTTTGCCGAGAACGAGGACATTGACTGTGTCATCCAGTTCGCCGCCTACAAGGCCGTCGGCGAGAGCGTTTCCAAGCCCATCGAGTACTACTCCAACAATCTGGCCTGCACGCTGAACATTCTGGATGTCATGCGCCGCCACAACTGCCACAACATCATCTTCTCCTCCTCCGCCACGGTCTACGGCGACCCCGCCAGCGTGCCCATCCGCGAGGATTTCCCCGTCGGCGGCACCACGAACCCCTACGGCACCACGAAGGTGTTCACCGAGCGCATCCTGACCGACTGCTGCCACGCCGATCCCGAGCTGAACGTTGCGCTGCTGCGTTACTTCAACCCCATCGGTGCGCATCCGTCCGGCCTGATCGGCGAGGACCCCAACGGCATCCCCAACAACCTCGTGCCCTACATCGCCAAGGTCGCTGTCGGCAAGCTGGAGAAGGTCCACGTCTTTGGCAATGACTACCCGACTCCCGACGGCACCGGCGTGCGCGACTACATTCATGTTGTCGACCTGGCCCGCGGCCATGTTGCTGCCATCAAAAAGCTGGAGCAGAAGCCCGGCCTGTTCATCTGCAATCTGGGCACCGGCCATGGCTACAGCGTGCTGGACGTCATCAACGCCTTCAGCAAGGCCTGCGGCAAGGAGATCCCCTATGTCATCGACCCGCGCCGCCCCGGCGACATCGCCGAGTGCTGGTGCGATCCCTCCAAGGCCAAGCGTGAGCTCGGCTGGGAGGCCCAGTACGGCATTGAGGAAATGTGCGCCCACAGCTGGAACTGGCAGAGCCACAACCCGGACGGGTATAAGACTGCGAAATAAAGCTGCATAAAGTTAAGAATGCCCGATGCGGTGACGAGCCGTATCGGGCATTTGTTTTGTATGCCTTCCCCCTCGGGGGAAGGTGGCCGAGGCCCCGACCGAGGCCGGATGAGGGACGGGTCTGCCACAGCTGCCCGTAAACGGGTTGCAATGGCAAGGTTGCCCCTCATCAGTCAGCGGGCGGAGCCGCTGACAGCTTCCCCCGAGGGGGAAGCCTTTCTTTTTTACACATACATCTCCTGACTTCTCGGCGGGAGCTTGGGTACGGCGGGCAGGGGTGCGGCGGCGGTGCGCCAGGCCGCGGGGGATAGGCCCACCTCCCGCTTAAAGACGCGGCACAGATAATTGGCCCCGGAAAACCCCGTCAGGCCCGCGATCATATCCAGATTGTACTCATCGGTCAGCAGCAGCGTCTTGACTGCCTCGATGCGCACATTCGTCATGTACTTGCCCGGCGGCACCCCCATCTCCTGCTTAAAGACGCGCACCAGATGGCTTTTTGTCACGCCGAGCTGCTCGCTCAGCTCCTCGACGCCGTAGAGCGCCATATAATTCTGGCGGATGGCCGCCACGGCCTCGGCCACAAGCGGCGGCAGGGGACGGGCGGTCTCGTCGGCCTTGGCTGCGGCACAGAGCAGCGCGTAGGCCATGGGGGCCGTCTGCGCACCGCACAGCTGTGCGATCAGCTCCGCCGCGCCGGGGCAGGCAGCGCCGTCCGCCCAGCGCGCCGCCCCCAGTTGCAACAGGTAGGCGTCCGTGCAGTGGCCGGTCAGCCGCACGGCCAGCAGGTGGCAGTCGCTCTGCGGCGTCAGCACCAGGGGGGCAGGGCCCAGCAGAATATCGCCACTTTGGCCCGGGCGGTCAACGCCGTCCAGCAGGCACGCCCCGCGGGAAAGCACCCCCACCCACAGGCCGTCTCCGGCCAGAGCCAGCGGCGCTGTGCCGTCCAATTCCGCCGTTTCGGCAGCGGCACAGTAAATTTCCGGGTCAAATATCAATTTCGACACCTCTATATCAATAAAATGCTATTTTCAAATAGATTATAACCTGTTATTATAATCATGTCAACAGAAACAGCCCCCTCTACACGGGCTGAAACCACTGAATACATTTGGAGGATGAGCATTATGGCTTCCATTAGCTGCCGTCACGTTAAGAAAGTTTACCCCGGCAATGTTACTGCCGTTCCCGATTTCAACCTGGAAATCGCGGATAAGGAATTTATCGTTTTCGTCGGTCCTTCCGGCTGCGGTAAGTCCACCACCC
>ERZ773195.1528-NODE-1528-length-16803-cov-8.443934_pt1 | contig 16803 bp, 8 predicted proteins | sample MGYA00580530_ERZ773195 | MGnify/ENA primary metagenome ERZ773195 (study PRJEB29015, sample SAMEA2737751) | human gut metagenome | biome: human gut; feature: human-associated habitat; material: faeces | place: China | collected 2012 ...
TAAGGCGGCAAAGCCGCCAACGGCTGCGCAGTGAGCGCCGCTACAGACGCAATCGATACGCACCATTTTAACGGCGACTTGTGCGAGCTGCAAGTGCCTTCCCGAGATTGCCGCGTCGGGCTTTCGCCCTCCTCGCAATGACAAGTCTGGAACCTAGCGCCGCTGAACTTGTATTGCAAAATCTGCGGGCCAGTCGATCCGTTCCCCACTATTATTCATTCTTCATTTTTCAGTTTTCAGTATTCATTAAAAAAATTTCCCTCCCGGCGAACCGGGAGGGAAATTTTTTACTTATGAGATCAGCCCTTGAGGAAGCGCATGAGCAGCGTTGCGATCTGCGCACGCGTTGCACCGGACTGTGCATCGAGCGTGACCGTGCCGTCGGCGGCCTTCACACCGTTGATGAGGCCGGTGGCGACTGCCCAGTTCATGGCGTCCTTCGCCCAATCGGCGACGGAGGCTGCATCCGGGAAGGCGGCGAGCTTATCCTCCGCAACGGCCTCGGCCTTGGCGAAGCGATAGAGCATCGTAGCGATCTCCTGACGGGTAACGGGCACCTCGGGAGCGAACTCGTCGGCGCTGATGCCCTTGACGACACCGGCTTCTGCCGCCCACTTGACGGCGTCGGCATACCAGACGCCCTCGGTGACATCCTTGAACGGATTGGCGGTGTTCTTCACATCAGGCTTGCCGGCCACGCGGTACAGCACCATAGCGAGCTGCGCACGGGTCACCGTGCCGTCCGGCTCGAACAGGCTGCCGCCGACGCCGAGCATGAGCTCGTTGTTCAGCACGTAATCCACGCCCTCATGATACCACTGCGTGTTGTCCAGGTCGGAGAAGGCCTTGGACGGGCAGTTCTCGGTGCTTGCGGGGATCTCGCGGGTCTGCTCTGCACCGCAGTCGGCGCAGACGCGGGTCTCCTCGCCCGGCGCGAAGCAGGTCGGCTGCTTCGTAACAATCCATTCGCCCCAGTTGTGCTCGACACCGTCACTCTTGACAACGATGGTCTCGCTGAGATCAAGGCCGCTTTCCGCATTGCGCTGCAGCGTCTTGACCTGCACCTCGAGGTCGCAGTGGACATCGTCCTTCGGACGGAAGGTCAGATTTGCCAGAACGGCGTCACTGGCGATCTCCTTTTCGGCGGCATAGCCGAAGAGAAGCTTGCCCTCGGCGGGCTGGAAGCTCGAGAGCTGCGCCGTGCTCACACCGGAGACATAGTCCATCAGGGACGGATCCCAGGTGATCTCAAGCAGGCCGTTCGTCGTGGCCTCGTCGGCCGTCAGGGTCAGGTCTACATCGCCGTTGGCGGTCATGGAGCCGCCCTTCACGGCAGCGATGCGCTGCGCGGCAGGAGCTGCGGCATTCGAAACCGTGTTGAGGCTGCCGGAGGCTTCCTGTGTGCTGCGCTCGATCTTCTCTGCGGACACGGTCTGCGCGGTGAGCTCGATATCGTTCTTCTCCGCAGCGGCCTCCGCAGTCTGGATGCCCTTGATGCTGGCATTGCCGTAGACACGGTTGACCGTCGCGGGCCAGACGGAATCGCCGACATTGCCGACATCCGTCGCGTCGAAGTACAGGCCGTCGGGGCTCTGCATGAGGTTGAGCATATAGAGTTCGTTGGTGTCGCCGGTGAAGTAGGACAGGAAGAGCGTCAGGCCGTCCGTCGTTCCCTCGTCGGCCATGACGAGCGAGCAGTACATGGAGTCCTCATGGCCGCCGAAGGCCAGCTCAGGCAGCGTGGTCTCGTAGCAGCCGCCGCTCAGGCTATAGCCGTCCGCTTCGGTGTAATAGAGGTTGAGGACCCACATATTGCCCTTATTGTCCAGCGCAAGGAACATCTCGGCCGGGACGGTCTCGCCGCTCTTGAGCTTGACCGTCGTCTCGCCCGCAGAGGTGATGGCGGTGAAGTAGCTTGCACCGACCTGCTGCAGGAAGCTCTGAAGCTTGAAGCCGTATGCATCCAGATTCATCGGATCCTTCGGCGAGAAGAGGTAGTAGTAATAGACACCCACGATCTGATCCTGCTCCTCGGTGCTGAAGAGAGAAGAGTAGGCCATATCCCACAGCGGGACGCCTGCGCCGTTGGCGGAGCCGAGGTCCTCGCCCGTGGCGGTGTTGATCTTGTGCATGGCCCAGGAATCCGCCGTCGCATCCATCAGGTACATGAGGTCGGAGCTTGCCAGCGTCGTGGACTCGATGCTGATCTCGCCGTCCTTGATGAGCTTGCCGGGCGTCCAGCTCTTGTTCTCCAGATTCCACTGATAGAACTGGGCATGACCGTCCTTATCCTGCAGCGCACCTTCCACGGTGATGTGGAGCGTAGTAACGGTAACGTAGCACTCCGCCTTGACCTCAGGATCGACCGCAGAGGCTGCCGTGATAACGGCGCTGCCCTCGCCGACGCCGGTCACGACGCCGTTCTTGACGGTCACAACCGAATCATCGGAGCTGGACCACGTCACGCTGCGGTCGCTCAGCGTCCACGGGTTGGCCTGCGCGGTCAGCGTGGCCTTTTCGTTGACAAGGAGGGACAGCGTGCTTTCGGACAGGGAGACCGCCATGGCCTCGGTGCTGGGAGCAAAATGGGAGGCGTCGTCCGTGCGGCCCGCCTTGACATAGCAGCCGAGGATGACGGACAGGCTGGAATGATCCGCAAGCTTCTTGCTCTCGCGCGTCGTCGGATCGATGGTGTAGATCGCAGAATTGAGGATCTGGCCCGTGAAGTTCGACGCTGTCGCCAGCGTGAAAACGAGCTTCTGGTTCTTGGCATCCCATGCCAGCGAGGACTGCGCCATGTAGATGGACAGCTCGTCGTCCAGTGCGCCGAGATCCTCCGGCTCTGCGAACGTAGCAGCCGTGAAGTGATAGAGCTTGTTGTCGAACGTGCCCTGGCCATAGAAGCCATTGGAGCCGTCGGAGGCCAGCGTCCAGATGTCCTTGCCCATCTCGCCGACGAGCGACGTTGCGCCGGTCAGCAGGTCGAGCTTGAACAGATAGGAAGCGCCGAGCTCATTGGCCTCGGAGTATGCGAGGAAGTACATTTCCTTCTCCGCTGCGTTATAGGCCATGTCGCTGACAAAGAAGTCATAGCTCAGCGGGCCGGAGGCTGCGCCGAGATCGGCGATCTTCGTCACATTGGCGAAGTCGTTGTCCGGCATGACATACAGGGCATTTTTCTCGTCAATGGCGAAGACATAGCCGTCGGCATACTCGGCAGCGTAGAGCTTCAGGTTCGTCGCGCCCATGGCGGCGGACTCGGAGCCGTCCTCGGTGTAGGTGTACCACTGCTTTTTATTCAGGTCGAAGAAGGTGTAGTAGCCGTCGATATCGGGCAGGAAATCATAGGAGACCTTATAGGTGGAGACGTTCATGGCATAGTCATAGACCTGCAGCAGGAACGTCTTGCCGACGACCTTGCTCACATCCAGACGGACATGCTGCGTCTCACCGGCAGTTTCCTGATTCGGCGCGACATAGGTCAGCGCCTTCGAGCCGGCCGCATCATACAGAGCGACGACGGAGACATACTCGTTGTCCTTCGCTGCGACGTCAAGGGAGCCGTCCACCAGACTGACGGACACGTCCTCGATCTCCGGAGCCGTGTTGTCGATGGTGGTCATCGTGCTCAGGCTCGCGCCCCTGCCGAGAGCATCCCAGTCATAGGTACCGTCGGCCTTGCGGTAATACTCCGGAGCCAGCACGAGGGAGATGTTGACCGTCGTGCCCTCGGGGAGCTTCTCGCCGTTGGCCTTCGTACCGGACCAGCCGAGGTTCACGGCCTTCTGCGTGTCCTGCCAGCTTCCGCCGTTGGCATAGTAGAAGGCGGCGGAAACAGGGCCAAGATCCTCTTCTACATAGACCTCACCGGTCTCCGCATCGGAGATGACATACTTGGCATCGCCCGCATTACGGATGGAGGCAAAGTAGAGCTTGAAGATCTGATCGCCGTTCTCGTTGTTCAGGGCGTTGCGCGCGGGCACATACTCGTCGTCCTCGGCAAGCGGGTTGCCGAAGTAGTAGTACTCGCCGTCCTCGTTGGCATACTTGACGGTGACCATGTTGCCGAACATGTTGGGAGAACCGTCGGAATCCGGGAGATACGGGTTGCGGGTCTCCTTCTCGTACCAGTACTCGGACAGCGTGCCCTTATCGAACATGGAGGCATCGGACCAGTTGCCGTAGAAGCCCAGCACGGGGATGGAATGGGAAACGCGCTCGACACCGTCTTCCGCGGAAACGGGATTGGCATACAGGAAGGCCTCGACATAAGCGCCGTTCGTGTAGTAGGCGTCAAGGAATTCCTTCTCCTCGTCGATGAGGGAGAACGTCACATGGACGGAGATGCTGCCATCGGCCGGGAGAACGACCTTTGCAGCGGAGATGAGCTTCAGCAGCTCGGAGACATCGTGCGTGTCGGTGTCGCCGTCGCCGTCGACATCAGCCTTGAGCTTGCCCGCGCCGGCCGTGACGTCGTCGAGCAGGAGCTGTGCGTCGTCGGCATCGGTGTCGCCGTCCTTGTCGAAGTCATAGGCAGTGAGCTCCGACGGAGCGGTCAGGACCTTGCCGTCAACCGTCCAGACAACATTGGCTGCCATGGACACGGTCTTCGGCAGAAGATACAGGACGCCGTCGACAGAGGCCGGAGCCTGCGTGAAGACATCGGCGGAGAGGGTGTATTCAATGGCCTCGTCCGTAAGGTTGTTCAGGGTGAAGTCTGCGGAGTAGACGCCCGTGCGGTCGGGATCGTCGCCGAGCTCCACCTTGACCTTGCCGTCGGGCTGGCCGTCCACAAGGACGTAGCTCTCGGCATGGATCGCATTGGAAACGTTGGCAAGGCCTGCGCCCTGCCTCAGGATGGAATACCAGGATTTGGTGCTGGCATCATAGACGGGCTCGGCCGTGGACATCAGCAGGCTCTGGGCCAGATGACGCACGGAGACGCCGGTCTTTTCCTTCAGACCGTTTTCGCGGATGTACTGCGCCACGAGGGCTGCCATACCGGCGACCTGCGGAGCCGCCATGGACGTGCCGCTCATGACCTCATAGGCCTGGCCGCCTGCCACGGCACCGTTGACGGAATAGATGTTGCCGCCGGGAGCCGTGATCTCGGGCTTCATGCTCAGATCGCTCGGAACACCCCAGGAGCTGAAGTCGCTCATGGTGTAGGAACCGGAGGAACCGGTGCTCGTGCTCATCTTGCCAGAGACGGTCAGCTTGCCGGTGTAGTAGAGCACGGTCGTGCCGTCCTCGGCATAGACCGGGGTGGAGGCCGCCTTGATATCGGCCGCTTCCGTCTGCAGGATGCTGATGCACGGGATGGTCGCGGTGGAGTCGGACAGATCCATGCGGATCACGCCTGCCTGGTTGTTGCAGACGACTGCGCCGGCGGCGCCCGCTGCAGCTACGGCCATGTGCTTCTGATAGAAGGAGCTCGTGCCGCGGAAGACAAAGGCGATCTTGCCGGAGACGACGTCGGCATAGTCCGTCAGGAGGCTGTTGCCGTCGGCATCCGCGCCGGTGTTCTCGAAGTAGACATACTCATATTCGGTGCCGCTGCCGTCGGCAGAGGTATCGAGCGTTGCAAAGGCCTTGTTCGTATAGCCGCTGTCCGCGGTATCGGTGTAGAAGACCTTCGCGCCGTCGCCATAGGAGAAGGAGTAGCCGGTCGTGCCGGAATTATCCACGGAGGCCACGCCGAAGGAGTTCTTGTAGGAGCCGGGAGAGCCGCCGGTGGCGAAGTTCACATCGTCCAGATACAGGGCACCCGTGCCGTTAACAGAGTTTTCCGGCCAGCTGGAGGAATTGCCTGCAGAGATGGAAACGACGGTATCGGTCTCGGCCAGCTTATCCAGGATGCTCTGATACTTCGCATCGGGGGTGGTAAAGCCCGCGTTGCCGGAGCCGAGAGACAGGTTCACGGCGTCGCAGCCGAGCATCACGGCGTCTTCGATGGCGACCATGTAGTCGGAATCATATGCACCGCCGCCCTTGCCGAAGACCTTCATCGTGATGAGCTGGGCATCGGGGGCAACGCCCTGCACGAACACGGAATCGAGCGCCTTTTCATAGCCGCCCTTGCCGTCGGAGACATAGCGGTTCGCCGTGGCGATACCGGCGACGTGGGAGCCGTGCTCACCCTGTTTGTCATTATCGTGCGTGATGTCGAAGTTCTCGTCCACATAGTTGAACGCGAACGGGAGCTTGCTGGTGAGATAGAGCTTGCTCGCATCGGGGACAAGCTTGCTGATGTTCAGCTTCGGCAGAACAGCGGCGATCTCGTCAACATCGAGCAGATCCAGAGAAGCAACGAACTCGTCCTTGCTCTTGCCCGCATCGGCAGCCAGCTGCTCGAGGGAATACTCGAACGCCTTGCCGTCAAAGGAGATGTGGTCGGTGTCCGTACCGGTGTCGATGACGGCGATGCGGCTGCCCGCGCCGGTGTAGCCGTCTGCCCAGGCGGCCGTGGAGCCGATCATTGCGCCGGAGGTAGCCATGTCGGGATCGGCATCGCCGGTGGAGACGACGTCCGGCTCATAGCGGTTCTCGAGCGTGACAGAAGCCACGCCGTCAAGCGCTTCGATCGCCCCGATCTTGCCATAGGGCACGTTGGCAGAGATCGTGTTCGTCAGGAGCGTCATGTTCCAGACGACATCGAGCGCCTCGCCGCCGAGCACATCCTGTGAGATGCGCTGTGCCATCGCCTGCTGCTGGACCTTCAGACCCGTGCGGTAGATGTCCGCCGCAGCATTGTTCGCGATGCTGCGCGTGGCATAGCCCGCGTCGACGGTCGAAGCGCCCGCCAGCGTAATGGAGACACGGACCATGTCGGTGTCTGCATATTGCGGTGTATCTTCCTTCGTTTCGGCTGTATGCATTTCCGGTTCCGCAGTCACGGCGTCATTGCTGACCTTTTCGATCGTGACCCTGGGGCCAGGATCGGCCGCGGCGGCCGGCAGCGCGAAGCCCATGACGACCGCAAGGGTCAGGACCAGCGCAAGCAGCTGCTTCAGCTTCTTTTTCATACGTTTTCCTCCTTGATATGATGTAACCGGCCAGCGCCAGTATTGTTCCCCCATTGTAATACGTCCGCGTCGGAAAAACAAGTGTTTTCTTAAATATTTTTTCACATTTTTTCCAAGGATTTTTCATAAATTGCAAGAAAAATAAAAAACGCTGCAAAATATGTTGGGATTCCAACATATTTTACAGCATTTTTACAACGTATGCTTTCAGGCGGTTTCCTGTGTCCGGCGGCGCAGCAGGCCGGCCCAGGCCATCATGGCCGCAACGGCAAAGAACAGGGCCATCATATAGGGCTCCTCCCAGATGCTCTCAAACACGCTGTGGATGAGCACGCCGATGAGGCCGCACAGCATGCCCGCGCAAAGCGGCGACCAGCGGGTCTTTGCCGTGCGCACACAGGCGCGCAGGCCGTTGCCGACGAGGCCAAGCAGCATCATGCCGAAGGCCGTCACGCCGACAATGCCGTTCTCCGTGAGGATCTTGACGTAATAGTTATCAACATACATATACTCGACCCACGGCAGGACGGGATTCTGCACCGCGACGGCGCCGCCGTACATGCCGTAGCCCATGCCGAAGACCGGGTCCGTAGTCTTGAGATAGCCGATGGCCGTGGCCCAGCGCTTCGCGCGGCCGCCGCGGGCGTTCGAGTCCGCGAACTGCGGCGTGAACAGATAGCCGATGCGGCTGCGCACGAACGGCAGCGTGCAGGCCACCGCGCCGCACACGAGCATCAGGGCCAGCAGGCGGCGGTCGATGAGCAGGGCGAACAGCACGGCCGCAATGGCCAGCGCGAGCCACGCGCCGCGCGACATCGTGAACAGGCAGCCCGCACACATGGCAAGACCGCACAGCCAGAACAGCACCTTCTGCGACGGACGCTCACAGGCATAGGCCAGACCGATGGTCATCGGCGCGAACAGGATCATATAGGCGCCCATAATGTTCGGATTGCTGAAGATGGAGTAGACACGCGTGCGCACCGCGCCTTCGGCGGCGTCCGTCCAGCTTGCAGGAATGGGCACACCGATGATGAACTGCCAGATGCCGTGCAGGGCCAGCACCGTGGCAATGATGACCATGGTGAGGTACATCTCACGGAAATCGCGCTCGTCGCGGATGAGATGCGTGACAAGATAGAACACCGCCAGATATTCCATGCTCGCGCGGAAGCCCGTGAAATTCACGGTCGGCGCAGGGCGGACCGTCATCAGCAGGAGCACGCCCACCGTGAGATAGAACGCGATCCACAGGCCGATGCCGTTGGCCGTGCTGGAAAGCGGGCGCCTTGTGTCGACGCGGCGGTGGATGACCCACACGAGCGAGAAGAGCATCAGCAGCTCATCCCAGACGGAGGCGATGGCCGCCAGCTGCAGCACGTCGCGCAGCAGATAGTCCACGATCGCATAGGACGAGAACAGGAACAGCAGGAAGCCCGTCATGCCGCCCGCAAACAGCCAGCCGAGCAGGAGGCTGTTCCGCAGCGCTGCCATGACGCGGCGGTAAATGCGGTAGGCAAGGCTGTCCTCCAGCACCGGCACGACGCGCGCCCCGATGCCGCACAGCCACGCATTGCCGCGGTCCATCAGCCTGCGGTAGGCCGAGCGCTCCACGGCGGGCTGCCCGCCGAGCAGGCGGCGCAGCGCCCGGCCGGGCAAAGACTCCGCAAACGCGCGGTGGATCGCCGCAAACATCCGCGGCAGGAACGTGCGGTGGTACAAGGCCGCAAGCGCCGCGAACAGCCGCCAGAGCAGACTGGTCCTCAGCAGCTCATCCATGAAGCTTCTCCATGGCGCTGACCGTGCCGAGCATCTCGATATCCACGGTCTTGACCGTATAGTCGCGGCCGATGCGGACCTCCTGCGTGCCGACGACGAAGGAACCGACGGTGTTCTTGGCAGCGGCCTCGATCACAAAGCGGACCGTCACGCGCTGGCCGTCTGCACTGTCGTCCTGCGGCAGAATTTCCGCCGAGGTGATCTGCGCATCCTGGAACTTGTTGCTGTTGAAGATCTGATTCGGACTGACCTTAAGGATGGAATCGTCGTCAAGCTTCAGCTCATAGTCCTCCGCCGTCACGGCAGTCACGGCGTTCTCCGCCTGCATCAGGGGCATGTCCTCGCACAGGACGGTGTAGCGCAGGTTCGCCTGCGCACTCGGCTCGTCGGCAGCGATCGTTTCGCCGCCGCTTCCGCCCACCATGCGCACGGCGAGGAAGGCCACAGCGGCGATCACGACAAGCAGGATGAGTACATCGACGATGTTCAGCTTGCCGAACAGGCGGCCGTTCTTGACGATTTTCATAAGATAACCTCCAGTTGGCGGAAAAAACGGGAGAAATCCGATTGCTTCTTTCCGCAAAATATATTATAATGAATATTCAGGCAAGCTGATTCTATCAGATTTGCCATGGAATTGCAAGAGGCAACAAGAGGCACAAGTGATATCAGGCTGTCAAAAACCTGCCAAGTCAAAAGCTTCGGAGGGAAGGATAGTGTGAAAGGAAACCGTCAGGGTTTCCTTTCGCGTCAAATTACCCGCCGCAGCGGCAGAATTGCAAAATAAAAACACAAAAACTAATTTTGCAATTCTGAAAGCAGCTTGGCGAAAAAGCCAGCAGAGACTTTTTTGACAAGCTGATCTGCCCATTTTGAGGTATGACCGTATGAAACTCATCCATCTGATCTCCGGCGGTGATGTCGGCGGCGCGAAAACGCACGTTCTTTCCCTGCTGCAGGGCCTGAACCGCACGGAGGATGTCCACCTGATCTGCTTTATGGAGGGACCGTTCGCCGAGGAGGCCCGCTGTCTCGGCATCCCGACGACCGTCATTGAAGGCAGCAACCCCATGGCGGTGCGCAAGCGCATCCTTGCCATCATCCGGCACGACGACTGCCAGCTGCTGCACTGCCACGGCGCCCGCGCGAACATGATCGGTGCGCTCGTGCAGCGGCAGGCGCGCATCCCCGTCATCTCCACCATCCACAGCGACTACCGGCTCGACTATCTCGGCCGCCCGCTGGCCGCGCTGACCTACGGCAACATCAACAAGGTCGCGCTGCGCCGCTTTGACGCGTGGATCGGCGTTTCGGACGGCATGCGCCAGCTCCTTATTTCGCGCGGGTTCGACCCGCAGCGCATTTTCCCGCTGTATAACGGCGTCGACTTCTCCGCCCCGCTCAAGACCGTCCCGCGGGATGAGTGGCTGCGCGGCATCGGCCTGACGCCGACGGACAAAACCGTCGTGTTCGGCATTGCCGCCCGCATCTCCCCCGTCAAGGATATGACGACGCTCGTGCGCGCCTTTGCCGCGGCCGTGAAGCAGGCGCCGGACATCCGCCTTGTCATTGCGGGCGACGGTGAACAGGCCGAAGAGATCCGCGCGCTGGCCAAGGAGCTGTGTCCGGAGGGCACGGTATTCTTCCCCGGCTGGCTCGAGGACGTCAACAGCTTCTATCAGGCACTGGATGTCAATGTGCTCACGTCGCTGTCCGAGACCTTCCCCTATGCCCTGACGGAGGGCGCGCGCATGCACTGCGCGACCATCGCCTCGAACGTTGGCGGCGTGCCCTACCTCATCGACGACGGCGAGAACGGCCTGCTGTTCGAGCCGCAGGATGTCTCCGCGCTCACGGCTCACATGCTCACGCTGGCGACAGATGCCGCAAAGCGCCGCGGCATGGGCGAGGCGCTCTATGAAAAGACGAAGCGCGACTTCTCCGTGCAGGCCATGGTCGAAAAGCAAAAGCATTATTACGAGATCATCATCCGCCGCTTCCGCCGCCCGAGGCTCGAGCGCGACGGCGTCGTGATCTGCGGGGCCTACGGCAAGGGCAACGGCGGTGACAACGCCATTCTCGACGCCATCGTTGCCCAGCTGCGCCACATCGACCCTGATCTGCCGATCTGCGCCCTCAGCCGCACGCCGAAGGAGACGCGCGCGGCCGCCTGCGTCGATTCGCTCTATACGTTCCGGCTGCTCGCCATCCGCCGCAGGATGCGCCACGCGAAGCTCTACCTCAGCGGCGGCGGCACCCTCATTCAGGACACCACGAGCACGCGCTCGCTCCTCTATTACCTTTCGAGCATCCGCATGGCCGCCCGCGCGGGCTGCCGCGTCATGCTCTATGGCTGCGGCGTCGGCCCCGTCTCGCGCCCGCGCAACTGCGAACGCACCGCCAAAACGCTCAACCGCTATGCCGAGATCATCTCCCTGCGCGACCGCTACTCCGAGGAGACGCTTCGCGCCCTCGGCGTGACGACGCCGGAGATCCACCTGACGGCGGACCCCGCCCTGCTGATCGATCCGGGCGATACGCCCGCCATCCGCAGCTTCCTGCACCACAGCGGCCTGGCAGAAGGCACGCGCTATGCCCTGTTCGCTCTGCGCCCGTGGAAGGACTTCGACCGTCACATCGCCGCCTTTGCAAACGCGGCGGAATACGCCCACCGGGAGTACGGCCTGACGCCGGTGCTCTACGCCATGGAGCTGGCCCGTGACCGCGCCGCGCTGAATGCCGTCGCTGCACAGCTGCGCTGCCCGTATCTGCTGCTGGAGGCCGGGAGCAACGGCACGGAGATCGTGGCACTCATCCGCCGGATGTCGCTCGTCATCGCCATGCGGCTGCACACGCTGATCTTTGCCGCCGGGCAGGGCGTGCCGATGGTCGGCGTCGTCTACGACCCGAAGGTCAGCGGCTTCCTCGACTACCTTGGACAGGACCTCTACCTCCCGCTGGAGGAGGCAAGCGCCGCCTCGCTGTGCGACCTCATCGACACGGCCATGGCCGAGCAGATGTTCGAGGCCGAAAATATCCGCAGCCTGCGGGAGCTGGCCGCAGAGAACGAAGAGCTGGCCCGTCATCTGCTGACGGAGGAATAATAGGCATAAAATCAGCCGGAGACCCGGCGGAAGCACTTCACAGCAGCTTTCGCCGGGTCTCCGGTTTTTGTGGGAAGGGAACTATTTCCGCGCCCCTATTTCTCCGCAGGCGATTGATTCCGCGGCTTCTCCGACTCCGCCAGTATCGTTTCGCAGAAGCGCAGAATGCGGCTGCGCGCCTGCGCGGCGGCGCCGCCCGCCTCCTCATGGAAGATATCATGCCGCGCGCCCGGCAGCAGGACCGTCTGCATGGGGAGTCCCGCCCGTTCCATCGCCGCGCCGAGCTGCCTTACGCCGCTTCCCATCGCGCCGACAGGATCGTCCGCGCCGGACAGCAGCAGGATTGGGCAGCGGGTCCAGCACGTCCTCGATGGACTTGGCCTCCGTCTCCGGCAGCTTATAGCCCGCCTCCTGCGCCGCCAGATACAGGGCGCGGATCTCGGCGAAGTTGTTCGTGGCGCTCGTCAGGAAATACTGCTCCCACGTTCCGCCGCTCGGGGCGTCCTGCAGGGCCAGCGCCTTCGTGTAGTCCAGACCCAGCATGGAGGCATAGGAGCCATAGTTGTTCATCAGCTGGTAGAATTCCATCCAGTAGTAGATCTGCAGGTCGGCATTCGTCAGGCAGTAGCCCGTCGCGTCGCGCGCAACGACCGTGCGCATCTGCACATCGCCGGCCTCCGCCGTGCCCGTGGTATAGGCGGCGTTGTCCGTGACGGCGTTCTTGCCGAAATTATCGGCGTCGATCAGATTGGCCGCCTTGCCGTAGGTCGTCGTGACCTCCTCGCCCGCTTCGAGCGTCTTGTCTGCGACGGTCTCGGTCGTGCCGTCCGTTGCCTCAGTCGCCTCCGTCTGCTGGGCCTCCGTCCCGGCCGGGTGATCCTTGCGGCCCGTGATGAGCAGGACGCAGGCCGCGATGGCCGCCACGAGAGCCAGCGCCGCCAGGAAAATGGCGATCTTTGCGCCCTTGGACATGCCGGGCTTCTTTTCCGCAGGCTTCTCCTCCGGCTCCGCCTCAGGGACCGGCGCGGTTTCCGGTTCGGCCTCCGGGGCCGCCTCCGGCTCTGCCGGGGTCACTTCCAGTTCTTCGTTTTCGTTGTGTTCCAGATCCATAATGTTTCTCGCTTTCCGAATGATGCTCCAATCATATCACACCACACAGGGCTTTTCAACGCATTTTCGCGCCGGGGTGTGATTTTTCTGTCAACTTTCGCCCGGCGCGCCGCCAGACGAGCACGCCCGTGAGATCCGCAAGCGCCCAGCCGATGGGGATGGACCACCAGATGCCCACGACGCCGATGGCCGGGACGGCCGAAAGCGCATAGGCCAGCGCCACGCGCGTGCCGAGCGAGATGACCGTCAGCACGAGCGACATGCCCGGTCTGCCGACGGCGCGGTACAGGCCATAGAGCAGGAACAGCCCGCCGATGCCCACATAGAACGCGCCCGCGATGCGCAGGTAGGTCACGCCGGCCTGCAGGATCTCCCTCTCGCCCGGCTGCAGGAACAGCCCCAGCAGCGGCGCAGCAAGCAGCACGACGCAGGCCGAGACGCACACGGCAAAGACCGACGACAGGATCACGGCCGTGCGGATGCCGCGGCGGATGCGCTCCGGCTGCTGCGCGCCGTAGTTCTGTGCAATGAACGTGGAGAACGCATTGCCGAAGTCCTGCAGCGGCATATAGGCAAACGAGTCGATCTTCACGGCGGCTGCGAACGCCGCCATGATCACGGGGCCGAAGCTGTTGATGCGTCCCTGCACCATGAGGATGCCGAGGTTCATCACGGACTGCTGCAGGCACGTCAGCACCGAGGCGCTCAGAAGCTCCCGCAGCATGGCGCCCGTGATGCGCCGCTCCTCCCGGCGGGCGCGCAGCTCCGGGCAGCGCACAAGGGTATAGACCGCAGTGCCGATGCCGGAGAGCCACTGCGCCAGCACCGTCGCGGCCGCAGCGCCCTCCACGCCCCACCGGCACACGAGCACAAACACCAGATCGAGCGCAATGTTGAGCACGGCTGCCGCCGCAAGGAAGAGGAGCGGGACGAGCGAATTGCCCACCGCGCGCAGGAGCGAGGCGTAATAATTATAAAGGAAGGTGCCGCCGATGCCGAGGAAAATGACGAACAGATACGACCGCATCAGGGGCCAGACCTCCGCCGGGACGGACAGGAGCGTTTTCATCGCATCGAGCAGCAGAAAGGCCGCCGCATTGAGCACGACGGTGCACACCGCGATGAGCACGAAGGCCGCATGCGTCTGCCGCCGGAGCTTGGCAAGGTCGCGCTGCCCCCAGCAGACGGAGAACAGTGCGCCGCTGCCCATGCACAGGCCGAGCAGGATGGACGTCAGGAACGTCATGAGCGTATAGGACGAGCCGACCGCGCCGAGCGCGTCCGAGCCAAGAAACCGGCCGACGATGAGCGTGTCCGCTACATTATAAAGCTGCTGCAGCAGGTTCCCGCAGATCATGGGGAACGCAAAGCGCAGCAGCGTTTTGGGAATGGAGCCCGTCGTCAGGTCGATCTGTGCCAAAATCACCGTCTCCTTCTCATATTCAGGCGAATTCCGATTTATCATAGCAGATATCCGGCTGTTTTGCAAGTTGCGCTGCAAATAATTCGCATAGTTTGCGTCCGCCGTCAAAAAAGCGATTTTTTTCATGCAAAGAATGTGGGAAAGCGATTGACATTCCGCCCGCTGCGCGGTAAGATGGGGGCAAACCAAAAAATTTTTTGGAGGTCACATCATGAAGCCCTATGCAGACTACACCCGTTCGGAGCGCTGCGCGGAATATGCCGCGCTGCAGGAGCAGTACGATGCCTGGAAGACCAAGCAGCTCTCTCTGAACATGGCCCGCGGCAAGCCGAGCCGTGCGCAGCTCGATATGGTCAGCGGCATTCTGACCGTGCTGCAGTCTCCGGAGGACTGCTTCGACGGCGCGCTCGACGTGCGCAACTACGGCGAGCTGACCGGCATTCCCTCGGCCAAGCGCCTGTTTGCCGAGCTGCTGGGCGTGATGCCCTCGCAGATCCTCGTCGGCGGCAGCGCCAGCCTGAACCTCATGTATGACCTCATCGCCAAGGCCTGGACGCATGGCCTGCTGCACTCGCCGCGCCCGTGGTCGCAGGAGTCGGCCGTCCGCTTCCTGTGCCCCGCGCCGGGCTATGACCGCCATTTCCGCGTGTCGCAGTCGTTCGGCATGGAGCTCATCCCCATCGCCATGACGCCGGACGGCCCGGACATGGACGCCGTCGAGGCCGCCGTGCGCGACCCGGCCGTCAAGGGCATCTGGTGCGTGCCGAAATACTCCAACCCGCAGGGTATCGTCTATTCCGACGCCGTCGTTGACCGGCTGGCCGCCCTGCGCCCCGCCGCGCCGGACTTTGCCCTGATGTGGGACAACGCTTACTGCCTGCACGAGGTCTACGGCGAGTTCGTTCCCTTCCGTGACATGCTCACGCTGTGCCGCGAGGCCGGGAACGCCGACATGGTCTATGAATTTGCTTCGACGTCCAAGATCACCTTCCCCGGTGCGGGCGTGGCCGTCATGGCGGCGTCCGAGGCGAACCTGAAGTACCTCTCCGGTCTGCTCGGCGCGCAGACCATCAGCTATGACAAGGTCAACCAGCTGCGTCATGTCCGCTTCCTGCAGGACAAGGCCCATGTGCTCGAGCTCATGCAGCGCCACGCCGCTATCCTGCGCCCGAAGTTCGAGGCCGTGCTGGCGGCCCTGCGCGGTATCGCCCCGCTCAACATCGCGAGCTGGACGGAGCCGAAGGGCGGCTACTTTGTCTCATGCGACGCCATGCCCGGTACGGCGAAGCGCACGCTCGCTCTGTGCGCCGAGGCCGGTGTGACCATGACGCCCGCCGGAGCGACCTATCCCGGCGGGAACGACCCCGCCGACAGCAACATCCGCATCGCGCCGAGCTTCCCGCCCGTGGAGGAGCTGGAGCAGGCCATGCAGATCTTCTGCCTTGCCCTGCGCATGGCTGCACTGGAAAAGCTGGGGATCTGATTCCGGCAGCACCTGCTTTACATCTTTTATTATCTTTCATTCTGATGCGGAGGGATTTTCATGCTGGACGCCATTGCACTCGGGGAGCTGCTGATCGATTTTGCCACGGTCGACACGGACCGCGACGGCTACCCCACCCTCGCCGCCCATCCCGGCGGCGCACCGGGGAATTTTCTGGCCGCCCTGCACGCCTACGGCTGCAGCGGTGCCATGCTCGGCAAGGTAGGCGCGGATACGTTCGGCGACCTGCTGTGCACCACGCTGGCGCAGGCCGGGATCCGCACGGAGGGCATCGTGCGCGATCCGTCCGTGTTCACAACGCTGGCCTTCGTCACGTTCGGCCCGGGCGGTGAGCGCGCGTTCAGCTTTGCCCGCAAGCCGGGCGCGGATACGCAGCTCCGCTTTGACGAGCTGGATCTTTCGCTGCTGGACGAGGCGCGTCTGCTCCACTTCGGCAGCCTGAGCCTGACGCAGGAGCCGGTGCGCTCCGCCACGCAGCAGGCCGCCGCCTACGCCGCCGCGCACGGCAAGCTTCTCAGCTTCGACCCGAACCTCCGCCTGCCGCTGTGGCCGGATGCCGAAGCGGCGAAGACGCAGATCCTCTGGGGCCTGCGGCAGGCCGATATCGTCAAGATCAGCGATGACGAGGTGCGCTTTCTCTGGAGCTGCGGCCCCGAGGAGGGCGCAGCGCGCCTGCTTGCGGACTTCGGCGTCCGTTTGGCCATGGTCACCTGCGGGCCGAAGGGCTGCCTGCTGCAGAATGCCGGGGCAGCCGTCCGCGTGGCCGCGCCGCGCGTCCTGCCGGTCGACACGACGGGCGCAGGCGATATCTTCGGCGGCAGCGCCGTCAGCCGCCTGCTGCAGCTGGGCCGCGCGCCC
>ERZ773195.1531-NODE-1531-length-16783-cov-31.709947_pt1 | contig 16783 bp, 18 predicted proteins | sample MGYA00580530_ERZ773195 | MGnify/ENA primary metagenome ERZ773195 (study PRJEB29015, sample SAMEA2737751) | human gut metagenome | biome: human gut; feature: human-associated habitat; material: faeces | place: China | collected 2012 ...
CTTTAAGGGTATTGCCTACCTGATGGCGGACATCCCCCAAGGAAGCGTCCACCTTCCTCAGCTCCGCTTTCGGATTCCGCCTTTCCGTGTCCGCTCCGTTGCGCAGGCCGAAATCCGTTTCCAGTTCCCGGCAGGCGGTCATGGAACGGCGGTGCTCGTAGGCATCGCTTATCTTTTTCCCCTGCTCGTCCACACAGACACTGACAATATGGATGTGGGTGTTGTGGGTATCGGCATGTTTGTAGGCGATGTAAGGCTGGTTCCCGTAGCCCATCTTCTGCATATACTGGTCCGCCAGTTCCACCAGCTGCCCATCGGTTAGCCGGTCTTCCGGTGCCGGAGAGAGCGAAATATGCAGGACGGGCTTCTCCGTGTTGCGGTTTGCCAGCAGGTAGTTCTCGAAAGAGAGCAACGCCAGGCGCATGTCCTCGCTTGGCAATCCAAGCCTGTCAGAAATCATACGGTTGCCCGAAAGAATCTCGGCGGTACCCGCCGCCACCTTGCCGTGGTTGTAGGCGAGCGCCCCGTAAAGGCTCATGCCGTGACTTATTTTTGCAACCATTTCCGCTCGTATTCCTGGGTCAGCGCCATGACTTTTTTACAGACAAGCATCAGTTCGATGCTCAGTTTCTCCAGCTTGTAGAGCAATGCCATCGCCCGTTTCTCCCCGAAATTGTTCTTCAAGGCACGGACGACCTGGTTGTAGTTGTTTCCGACAGCCTGAAACTGTTTGTGAAACTCGGTCAGTTTGATGTAATAGTCCATTGTAGCCTTGTCGATTCTCACGACTTTAATCTGTCCCGAAAAGATGGATTTCTTGATGAACAGCGTGCGGTCCCCGGCTCCCGAATCCGCCAGCAACTTTTCAAATCTTGTGTTCTCCTCGGCGTTCAGGCGGAAGCTGTACTTGCGGTCCGCCGGATCACTCTTGGGCTTTCTGCCCGTCCTTGTCCCTGTTGTTCTCTCCATGCACATGAGATTTTTGGTTTGTACTTTTTTCTCTTCCGGAATCCGCGACTTTGGAGCGGATTCCCCCGCCCCGGGAAGGGGCGGGCAAGTTGGTTCTTGTCGGACAAAAGACTTTTTGTCGGACAAGGACACAACTTGCTCTGTTCGCTTGAACAGAGAATCCTCCTTCGTCGGATTGCTGCGCGACGTTCACGGCGTGCTGTGGTCCGGCGAAGTCAGTTCCTTTCCATTGTCTGATTCCGGTTTTGCAAAATTAGACAGTGATAACCGATTGGTAAACAGCGTTTGATATGACATTTGATGACATCTGACGACATCTGATGTCAGGTAGGGGAAATGTTGGCGGAAGTTTCAAGAATAGCCGCTACTTTTGGCACAGTGCATGAGGGCATACATTGGAACATTGTCCTGTAAGGTGTATTGCTTGCCTGCCACAGGTGGTGCATGACGCGAATGCGGTATCATCCATGTATGCGCAATGCCATATATGCCGCATGGCAGTCCTGCATGACGGGACACATTGCATCCGTGCAATGCAGTATGGGGTACATTGAACTCCATATTGCATGAATGCAATGCACCTTATACGGCAACACCCTCCGGCAACCGGCATTACACTGATGCAATATGGTATGCAATGTATTCATGCAAACAGGCAAGCAATGCGTAATTGCCATATACCAACGGATGCATTGCCGTGTGATGAAACGAAAAAATCCAGACAGATATGAAACAAGTCATACACTCTAAATTCAAGCCTATGAAGAGAGAACCTTTATTTGTCGCTTTGAGCAACCAGAAAGGCGGTGTGGGAAAATCCACGTTCACCGTGTTGCTCGCCAGTTATTTCCATTACCTGAACGGATATAACGTACTTGTGGTGGATTGTGATTATCCACAGCACAGCATCAGTGCCATGCGGGACTGGGAAGTGGGGAACATTGAAAAGAACGTGCATCTGCAAAACCAGCTGGTGGAACAGTTCGGAACAAGCGGCAGGAAAGCCTACAGCATCCTGAACTCCACCCCGGAGGAAGCTAGGGAGACGGCCGGCCGCTTTCTCGAAAAGTCGGATCTGGACTATGACCTTGTCCTTTTTGATCTCCCCGGTACCGTGAATGTGCCCGGTGTCTTCCAGTCCGTGATCAATATGGACTATGTATTCACTCCGATTACACAGGAAAGGATGGTAATGCGGAGCAGCATGTCTTTTGTCCTTGCCATCAGGGAATACATGCACCGGCATGCGGACGTACCCTTGCGTGGCATCCATATGTTCTGGAACCGGATGGACAAACGGGTGTCCAAAGGGCTGTATAACGGCTATACCGAAATTTTCCGCTCTCTGAAACTGCCGGTGCTGGAGACCGTCATTCCCAGTGCGGAACGCTACAACAAAGATTCCGGGATGAAGGGGCCCCTGTTCCGCAGCACCTTGTTCCCTCCATCTCCCTCCGCAGTGAAAGGAAGCGGTCTGGACCTGTTGGTAGCGGAAATAGAAACCGTACTGAAACTTCAATAAAACAATTATGGCTACCAAAAGAAGAACGGATTACCAAGTGGACGAGGAGGCATTGAAACGCATGATGGCAGGAGATGTAACCGCTTTGGAAAAAACGGTTTCTCCGGAAGGGGAATCGGAAACAAAAAGTCAGGCTGGGCCTTCTCAGGAGAAACAGGAGAAGAAAAGCGGCCTTTCCAGACAGCAAATAAAGAAATCACCGGATGGAGTGGCTGATTCAGATGAATACCGGAGACGGTTTCTGAAAGTGAGACTGTCGGGAGCAAGAAGGCAGACCTATGTTAACGATGCATTATACAGGACTGTTGCCAAAGTATTGCCGGTCATTGCACCGGATATGTCCGTCCCGATGTTTTTAAGCAGTGTCCTGTCAGACCATCTGGAAAGGTACCAGGACATCATCAACGAGATATATAACCAGGAAGCCACACAAAAACCGATAGAATGGAAGAAATAGTTTATTTGTCAATACGGCTCGGCTGTACCGCTTATCTATTATATAAGGTATGGGAGCAGAAAAAGAGAATAGGTAAGATATGCGATCTGCTTTATACTCCCCGTAAAAAAACGGAAACGGAAAAGGACTACCGCCGGAATCCGGAAAGTGCGGCAGATGTGATGGGGGCCACCCGTTTTGTCTATCTGGATGAGAATGCCGGAAAGACCGTTGCCCCTTACATGAGCCAGCAGTTGGAAATGGGAAGCGACCTTATCGGCAAGGATGAGGATATTCCGGAAGATGAGGTGGAATGCAAACTGCCTTTGGAGGAGATGAGAATGCTGAAAGACGAACAGGAGGAGCTGGACAGCCGTTCTCCCGAGGCGGAAGCCATTGTTCCGGCAGTCACTCCTGCCGACCTGCTCAATGTAGGTGACGTGCTGCTTAATCTGGACGGTGCCGGTTCGGATGAGGACAAATCATACCGGGCCGCCATGACACTGCGTGCCATCCGGGAAACGGACATGTTCGAGCTGTTCTCCTCCCAGGTGGAGAACAAGAAACTGATAGAGGAGCTGATGGAAAGGTATGTGGATGAGGAAGGGAATGCTCTGCCTTTAAAAAAAGAGAGGAACGTTTCCAAACCTGTCGCAGACTGGAGGAAGCTGGTCTGAAAGTAATATGCTATTATGCCACAAAATTCCATATTGTTGAATATTATATATAGGATATTCATTATGTACCCAACTTTGTATTTTTCTATAATCTATGAAAAAGGTTGAAGTTTGTCTTTTGTTAAGGGTAATAGAAAGGAACAAACACTCAAAACATAGAAATCACGGGGACAACTCAGAAAATCGGATACTTCCTCACTGTTGCTTACGATTCAAAAGTAAAAGAATGAAATTATCCTGATTTGCTGACAGGAAAAACTATAACTCAATTTATTAAATGAAATTTCTTTATAAGAGACCTATAAACGACTATAAAAAAGTAAGGAGCTGCTTACCAAGCCAGCTCCTTACTTTTTCTAATGGATGAAAATCCGTTTCCCTGCTTCCTTTTGCACAATATTTTTGTCGTACTTTATGTGCATAACAAGATATCATAGAAAAAATCACATTTAAATTTAGTGTTCCATTACATGGTTTTGCATTGCTCCTTGTTCACAACTCTATCTCTGAATAACTTCATATTAGTAAAGTTTCGGGAAATATTTTGAACAAGTTCCAAGTAATTATCTCTGCCATCTTCCCATTTATGATAAAACGGCTTTATGGAAACACAGTTTTCATGTTCAAAGACGGTATTTAGTAATGTTCGGTCTGAATTTCCGCAAGAATGCCCCATTATCAAAACTTGAAAAGGTGCAGCTAAAAGAAATTCGAGCAAATCATGATAATGTCTTGTTTCTAAATATTTAACGGATTTGACATATCTAAGTAACTCATTGTCATTCATATCAAGAATAGACTGGTAACTTTTGTCAAGTTCATCCCCATAGCCAAAAATTATATTTTCAGGTTTTTCTAATTCGCCATGAATATAATTGTGGGTAATATTAAAGTTACCATACATCTTAGCTGTTTTTGTATAGTTGAAACTCAGCAACATGATACGTTTAGGGATAAGTTTATCGCGTTCTCCATAATTGTATTCAACATCTGCAAGGCTGGATATATTCAGCCCAATGTTATCCAGAGCTTTCTTTTTTCCTTCTGTTGAGAAATCAGCAGGATCAAAGAAGTCAATTATTGCATTTTGAAGGTCATTCCTTACATTGTCTGTTTCTATTGTATGGAGGTATTCAATTAATTTTTCTTGAAGGAATGCAAATTGTTCATTCAACTCACTGATTGTATAATTACAACCAGGGCTATCCATGCCAACTTTCAACAGTTGGTAATAGTCGTTTTCAATATCCACCCATCCTTTGGTTTCTATTGATTGCAGAATAGTTTTAAAAAAAGGGCAACATTCAATAGAGAAAATGTTTGGTTGGTCCTTGATATACTGAATAACTTCGCTTCCTGAGTATCTTTCTTTACAATAGATATCCTTAAAAAAACATGAGTTGTTGAAGACAAAAACATTCCAGCAATTAATGCCTACATTATCTTTGATAACCAAACGGCAAAGGCAATCTTCTGATACATTTGTAGTATTACCGGAAAAAGTATACACTCGTTGGTCCCAATACCAGTTGATAAAATCCATATAACTTGTTTTAAAGCCATGTGCCATGTCAAATCCGTTTCCTATGATAACAAGTCTATTCATTCGGTTGTAATGATGATGTTAGTGTTATTGACTTAAATTATAGAATAATCTCCTTGCTCTTCATTTACAAGAAGTGGCTTTAAAAGCGTTTCCACCGACTCAAAAGTATCTTGTTTTGAGAAGTGTATCTTTGGTTGTCCCCACCATCCTCTAATGAATTGCTGGTATTGGTATTGCAAGGTACGGCGAGGTGCCTGCGCCAAGCAGCTATTATAAAAGGAGTCCACAATGTCAGAATGGTAATTGGTCAATGAAAAGAAATACTGCCAAGTTTCTGATATTTCATTCGCGTTGAATCCGGGACGTTCAATTATTTCCACTGCATCCAATCTATGAGCACCATCATGTTTAGAGAATGCAGCTTTAAGTATTTCACTTGCCTCCTTATCAGAAGAAGGTGCGCTATACCCAAAGATTGTTACCTTGCCTGCTTTCGATATGTAGTACTTTGCAACACTCCATTGGTCACGGATAAAGCTGTCGCTGTTGTAATCCTTTTGTTCTACAGGATACAGCAAAGGAACAGCGTTGTATGGTTTGCCACACTTTCTGCAATAGTTTTGTATAAGACCAAAGGTCATACAGTCTTTGCACACACCAGCCCCCACATTTCCATGCAAGAACAGAATCTCTGGTCTGTTCCAGGTAATCTTTGCCACTCTGTTATATGCTTGGATAAGCAGACTATCCCAGTTGAAGGATACAATGCAGTCTTTTTCTGTGAGCGAAAGAATCAAAAGGTCGTAGATGGTCAAGAAAGATGGAAGCTGCACATTTGAAAAATATTCATAAAGTTTTTTTTCCATTGCTATCCGTGCGTTTTTACACTCATCACCACGTCTAAACAGCTCACTATATATATCTTCAAGATTCTTGCTTTTCGTTTCTAACATAAATCCTTCAAGGATTCTATCTAACCCGACCTGTTCAATGGCTTCATTCATCGTCGGGCAAGATTTTCCCATGACCGCTCTTGAAGCACCAGCTCCAACTATCACGACATGAGGGCGTTGGCAATACAAATCTTTAAGGTTTTTCTTCATACACTAACTGATTAAATATTTTGCCCATAAGCAATTGTTGCATCATGCTTTATTTTACGGCCTCATATTTTGTTCGCTTTGTTTCAGGCACAATAATTTCATTGTTCATACTTATAAGTATGAAAGTTATTGTTCTCTGTTTGGCTGTTCTTGAATATAAACAGATATATTACTTAAAAATGCCTTATCAAGGTGTGATATTGTTACTCTCTTTATACACTACTACATGATACACTATTTTTAACCTGTTTACATTGGCCATAAAACTGCGTTTGATATGCAAATATAGCTATTTTAATCCAATATCAATAATAGTCGTTTTTGACAAGAAATCAACTTTATGGAATTTGCTGGCTTTTGTATGGCAATTATATAAATGGTACAGAAAAACATGTAACCGTTTGAACAATCCATGTTTGTGCCAAAATCATCAATTAATCATGTATTATGCTTGAGGTAAGCGTCTCCGCAATGACGTAAAACAATGTTGAAAATCTCTGTAGAGACGCGCAAAAGCACTTGTTGGATGACATCTGATGACATCTGGTGACATCTGATGACACCTCTGAATCACAGCGTATTATCCCTTTTTATCTTCGCCGTCGAATTCAAATTTATGTCTTACCCAAACGATTCGACAATGAAGAGAAGAATCCTTTTTTCAGTGATGTGCGCGGCGATTGCCGCCGGTGCTTTCGCGCAGGGCCAAGGGCAGGGCCTTGCCGGTATCAACGAGGCGACCAGCCTCATGACCTCGTATTTCGATCCCGCCACCAAACTGTGCTATGCCATCGGTGCGGTGCTCGGCCTGGTGGGCGGCATCAAGACCTACGGCAAGTTCTCCAGCGGTGATCCCGACACCTCGAAAACCGCCGCCAGCTGGTTCTTTGCCTGCATCTTTCTGATTGTAGCCGCCACCATCCTGCGTTCCTTCTTCCTCTAAGCGGTATGGAGTATCCTGTAAACAAGGGGGCGGGCAATCCCGTCGAGTTCAAGGGGCTCAAGTCACAATACCTGTTCGTCTTCGCGGGCGGTCTGGTGACGGTGCTCCTGGCGGTGGTCATCCTTTACCTGGCAGGCGTGGACCAATGGATATGCATCCCTTTCGGGACCGTATCCGGCGGTCTGCTGGCATGGGCGGTGTTCCGGCTGAACGCCCGCTACGGCGAACACGGTCTTATGAAGCTGCTGGCGGAGAAACGCCATCCGCGCTACCTGATCCACCGCAAGAGAGTTTTCAGATTATTTGCAAAAAGAAAAAAACGACAATCATGAGAAATGTATTGAAAGCGGAAACGCTGGAACGCAAGTTCCCCCTGCTCTCGGTGGAGAACGGCTGCATCGTGAGCAAGGACGCCGACCTGACCGTGGCCTTCGAGGTGGAGCTTTCCGAGCTGTATACGGTGACGGCGGAAGAGTATGAGACCATGCACTCCACCTGGATAAAGGCCGCCAGGGTACTGCCCGAGCACAGCATCGTCTGCAAGCAGGACTGGTTCACGAAGGAGAGCTACCGTCCCCAAAACGGCGGGGAGGAACAGAGCTTCCTCTCGCGCAGCTATGAGCGGCACTTCAACGAGAGGCCGTACCTGAACCACCGCTGTTACCTGTATCTGACAAAGACCACCCGTGAGCGCAACCGCCGGCAAAGCGACTTCAGCACCCTCTGCCGGGGATTCCTGCTGCCCAGGGAGATTACCGACAAGGACATGGCGGCCCGTTTTCTGGAAGCGGTGGAGCAGTTCGAGCATATCGTGAACGACTCCGGCCATATCCGGCTGCGCCGCCTGGAAACGGAGGAGATTACCGGCACGAAGGAACGTCCCGGGCTGGTGGAGAAATACCTCTCCCTCTCGATGGAGGACGAAACCGCCGTGCTGCAGGACATCTGCCTCAAGCCCGGACGGATGCGTATCGGGGACAAGCGGCTCTGCCTGCACACACTTTCGGATACGGAAGACCTGCCGGGCAAGCTCTCCACCGACATGCGCTACGAGCGTATGTCCACCGACAGGAGCGACTGCCGCCTTTCCTTCGCCGCACCCGTGGGGCTGCTGCTCTCCTGCAACCACATCTACTCGCAGTACGTGTTCATCGACAACGCGCAGGAAATCCTGCAGATGATGGAGAAGAACTCGCGCAACATGCTCTCTCTGTCACGGTACAGCCGGAGCAATGCCGTGAACCAGGAATGGACGGAGATGTATCTGGACGAGGCGCATACCAAGGGAGTGCTTCCCGTCAGATGCCACTGCAATGTCATCGCCTGGGCGGAGGATGCGGAGGAGTTCCGCCGTATCAGGAACGACACGGGCAGCCAGCTTGCCATGATGGAATGCACCCCCCGTTACAACACCGTCGACACCCCGGTGCTTTACTGGGCGGGCATTCCGGGCAATGCGGGCGACTTTCCTGCCGAAGAGTCATTCTATACGTTCCTGGAGCAGGCGGTCTGCCTCTTTGCCGGGGAGACCAATTACAGAAGTTCTCCCAGTCCGTTCGGCATCCGCATGGCGGACCGGCAGAACGGCATTCCGGTGCACGTGGACATTTCCGATCTTCCGATGAAGCGCGGCATCATCACCAACCGCAACAAATTTATCCTGGGACCAAGCGGCAGCGGCAAGTCCTTTTTCACCAACCATCTGGTGCGCAACTATTACGAGCAGGGAGCGCATATCCTGCTGGTGGACACGGGCAACAGCTATCAGGGGTTGTGCCGGATGATCCACGACCGCACACGCGGCGGGGACGGCATCTACATCACGTATGAGGAGGACAATCCGATATCCTTCAACCCGTTCTACACCGATTCCGGACAGTTCGATGTGGAAAAGCGCGAGAGCATCAAGACTCTGATACTGACCTTGTGGAAACGGGAGGACGAGGCACCGAAACGTTCGGAAGAGGTGGCGCTCTCGGGAGCGGTGAACGCCTATATCCGTAAAATTACCGGGAATCGGGAGGCAAGGCCGGACTTCAACGGCTTCTACGAGTTCGTGGACGGTGACTACCGCCGGATGATAGCGGAAAAGAAGGTACGCGAGAAGGATTTCGACATCGACGGCTTCCTGAACGTGCTGGAGCCTTTCTACAAGGGTGGCGACTACGACTTCCTGCTGAACTCCGACAGGGAACTGGACCTGACAAACAGGCGGTTCATCGTGTTCGAGCTGGACAACATCAGCGGCAACAAGGTGCTGCTGCCTGTGGTGACGCTGATCATCATGGAGACCTTCATCGCCAAGATGCGCCGCCTGAAAGGAATCCGCAAGGTAATATTGATAGAGGAATGTTGGAAAGCCCTTATGTCCGCCAACATGAGCGGCTATATCCAATATTTGTTCAAGACCGTCCGGAAATATTTCGGTGAGGCCGTTGTGGTGACCCAGGAGGTGGACGACATCATCAGCTCCCCGATTGTGAAGGAGGCCATCATCAACAACTCCGACTGCAAGATCCTTCTGGACCAGCGGAAATACATGAACAAGTTCGAGCATATCCAGCGGCTGCTCGGCCTGACGGAGAAAGAGAAAAGCCAGATACTCTCCATCAACCAGGCGAACCATCCCGGACGTTTTTACCGTGAAGTCTGGATAGGGCTTGGCGGCACCCGTTCGGCGGTCTATGCTACGGAAGTGAGCGCGGAAGAGTATTTCACGTTCACGACGGAAGAGTCCGAGAAACTGGAAGTGCAACGGCTTGCCGAGGAGCTGGACGGCAACCTGGAACTTGCCATCCGCCGGATGGCAGAGAGAAAACGAGAGGAACAAAGACAAGTATCAACCCCAAAAAGAGAACAATGAGAAACAAATCCCTTATGAGACTGGCGGTGTGCCTGATCGGTATGGCCGCCATGGTATTGCAAGGCTGCTCGGAGAGCGGCACCGACCGTGACAAGCTCTGCGGCTCGTGGAGCAGCGTGGAAGGCAAGCCGGACGTGCTAGTATATAAGGAAGGGGAAGCCTACAAGGTGACGGTGTTCGCCCGCAGCGGAAAGATGCGCCGTCTCAGGCCTCAGACCTACCTGCTGGTTGAGGAGAACGGGAACCTGTTCATCAACACGGGGCACCGCATCGACATCTCCTACAACGAGGCCGCCGACGTGCTGACCTTCTCCCCGAACGGTGACTATGTGCGGAAGGAGGAACGCCCATGAAAGCGAAGTCACTCCTGATCGGAACGGTACTCGCCCTGTGCGGCACCGGCGCCAATGCCCAGTGGGTGGTGACCGATCCCGGCAACCTTGCCCAAAGCATCATCAACATGTCGGACAACATCGCCCATACCTCGAAAACGGCGGTCAATACGGCCGACAGCTTTGCGGAGACGGTGAAGATTTACGAGCAGGCCAAGAAGTATTACGACCAGTTAAAGGCGGTGAACGACCTGATACAGGACGCCCGCAAGGTGCGCGACATCATCCTGATGGTGGGCGACGTGTCCGACATCTATGTAACGAACTTCGGCAAGATGATGAACGACGGGAACTTCTCGCCCCGCGAGCTGGACGCCATCGCCTTCGGCTACACCCGCCTGCTGGAGGAGAGCAACGGCGTGCTGCAGGATCTCAGGCAGGTCATCAACGTGAGCACGCTCTCCATGACCGACAAGGACCGCATGGACGTGGTGGACCGCTGCTACTATGAGATGCGCCGTTACCGCAACCTGGTGAGCTATTACACGAACAAGAACATCGCCGTGAGCTATCTCCGTGCCAGAAAGAAGAACGACCTGGACCGGGTGATGCGGCTTTACGGGAATGAAACCTCCAAATACTGGTAGCCATGATGCCGTTGTCGATAGATTTTGCCAACCTGCATACCATACTGGCGACCCTGTATGACGATATGCAGCCCCTTTGCAAGGACATGATGGACGTGGGAAAGGGACTTGCCGGGCTGGGTGCCCTGTTCTATGTCGCCGTCCGCGTGTGGCAGTCGATGGCCCGTGCCGAACCGATAGATGTCTATCCCCTGCTGCGTCCCTTCGCCATCGGCATCTGCATCCTGCTTTTCCCCACGCTGGTGCTCGGCACGCTGAACACCGTGCTCAGCCCGATAGTACAGGGTACGCACAAGATGCTTGAGGGGCAGACGCTGGATATGGAACAGTACAGGGCGCAGAAGGAGGAACTGGAAAGGGAGGCCATGCTGCGCAATCCCGAAACCGCCTACCTGGTGAGCGACGAGGAATTCGACCGTCAGCTGGACGAGCTGGGCTGGTCAACCATAGATACCGCCTCCCGCCTGGGCATGTACGTGGAGGTGGGGATGTACAATCTGGAGAAGAAAATCCGTGACGCCTTCCGCAGCCTGCTGGAACTGATATTCGCGGCGGCATCGCTGCTGATAGACACCGTGAGGACCTTTTTTCTTGTCGTGCTCTCCATACTGGGACCGGTGGCGTTCGCCTTCAGCGTATGGGACGGTTTCCAGTCCACGCTCGGGCAGTGGTTCACGAGGTACATATCCGTTTATCTCTGGCTTCCGGTCAGCGACCTGTTCAGCACCCTGCTCGCCAAACTCCAGGTGCTGATGCTCCAAAATGACATTCTGGAATTACAGAACAACCCCGACTACTCGATAGACAACTCAAATAGCGTCTATATCATATTCATGCTGATAGGGATTATCGGGTACTTCACCGTCCCGACGGTGGCGGGCTGGATCGTACAGGCGGGCGGAGCCGGAAACTTCAGCCGTAACCTGAACCGCACGGCCACGAAAGCGGGCGGTTTCGCTGCCGGGGCGGGCGGTGCCGTACTGGGGAATATCGGGGGAAGGCTGCGGGGCAAATAGGCTCTATGGCAACCCGTTTCCGTGAGTCGGGCAACTCAAAATGACAAGTCGGGCAACTCACGGTTCTGAGTCGGGCAACTTGGATTACCGGGTTGGGCGACTTGTCGGAAGGAGCCGCCCGGTCATACCGGAAACATTTATTTATTCATTCAAACCAATCATTCGCTAAATGGAATTCAAGTCATTGACCAACATTGAGAGCAGCTTCAGGCGTATCCGGTTGATGCTGGCTGTCTTTACCGGCTGCTGTGCGCTCATTACCGGCTATGCGTTGTGGAGCTCGTACCGTTTCGCCGAGAAGCAACGGGAAAAGATCTATGTGCTGGATAAGGGCAAGTCGCTGATGCTCGCCCTCTCGCAGGATCTTTCACAGAACCGCCCCGCCGAGGCGCGGGAACACGTCCGGCGTTTTCACGAACTGTTCTTCTCGCTCTCCCCGCAGAAGGACGCGATCGAGCACAATATAGGCCGTGCCCTGCAACTGGCGGACAAGAGCGCCTATCACTACTATGTGGACTTTGCCGAAAAGGGATATTACAACCGGCTGATTTCGGGCAACATCAACCAGGTGGTACACGTGGACAGCGTGGTGTGCGACTTTGCCGCCTATCCCTACAAGGCGCGTACATACGCCCGGCAGCTGATCATCCGTGAGAGCAACGTGACCGAGCGAAGCCTTGTCACCTCCTGTTCGCTCCAGAATACGGGGCGTTCGGACGACAATCCCAACGGGTTCATCATCGAGCAGTTCACCATACTGGAGAACAGGGATATAAGGAGTGTGGAACGATGAGAGGGAAACCTGCCGTCTTAAAACGTGCGGACAGCCGTATCCGGCTGTTCTGCCGCCGGCTGACCGGGAAGCAGCGCATTGTCTTGACAAGTGTCGTCTCGCTTCTGTTCACGGCAGCCTGTCTGTACTCGGTTGTCTCTTCCGTGTCCCGTTTGGGGGAACGGAAGGGCGACATGAAAACCGGGCATATCCGGCCCGTCATGTTACGGCCGGAAACAACAACCATTCATTCAAACATCCAGAAACATGAAAATGGACTTTCAGAAAATCAGGGAACGGCTGGGGCTGTCGAGTGACAAGCCGCTGACTCCCGAAGAGAAGCGCCGACGCGCGAGGTATATTGTCTATCCGCTCTTCTGCCTGCTGTGCGCCGGATTCCTCCTGCTGGTATTCAGCCCGTCGGAAAAGGAGAAGGCGGAAAAGGAAAAGGGCAAGGGATTCAACGTGGAGATGCCCTCGCCGAAAGATTCGGAAATGGAGGGCGACAAGGTAAGCGCCTACGAGCAGGAAGCACTGGCGAAAAAGGAAAAATGGCGCAGGGGAACCTTCCAGGAGATGTCCGAGCTGCTCAACAAGGACAGTCAGGATACTGCCGGCCTTACCGCAGGAAAAGCCAACACGGAACTTCCGCCGGAACCGGAAACGGGGAAATCCCCCGGCTCCGTCCATTCCTCCGCGGAAGCCTACCGGAATATGAACCGCTCGCTGGGTGCTGTATATACCCGGAATGAAAACCAACAAAATGCCGATCTGCTCCGCCGTATAGAGGAACTGGAAAAAGAAAAGAGACCGGCGGAAGGACAACCGGAAGGACAGACCCTGGAAGAAAAGATGGCACTGCTGGAAAAGTCTTACGAGCTGGCCGCCCGGTACAACGGGAAGCAGCCGGATGCCCCGGCTGCCGTGAATGGCCGGAGCGACCGGAAAGACAGGACAGCCGTCCGCCCGGTGAAACAGGTACAGAATCAGGTGGTGTCATCGCTTGCACAACCTATGGGCAATGAGGATTTCATCGCCGAATTTGCGGGAGAGAGGAATACCGGTTTCCACACCCCTATAGGCAGGACACTCCCTTCCGGCAGGAATACCATCGCCGCCTGTGTACACGGTACGCAGACCGTATCGGACGGGCAGGTGTTGCGCATCCGGTTGCTGGAGCCGATGGCGGTGGACGACCGGCTCATTCCCCAAGGGACGGTATTGACCGGCGGTACACGCATCCAGGGGGAGCGGATGGACATACTTGTAGAAACGGTGGAATACAAGGGCACGCTGTTTCCGGTGGAACTGGAGGTATATGATGCCGACGGACAGCAGGGAATCCTCGTGCCGAACTCGATGGAGTATGATGCGGCGCGTGAGATAGCCGCGGGTATGGGCACCTCAATGGGGAGCAGCATCAACATTTCGACGGATGCCGGGGCGCAGATTGCCTCGGACGTGGGCAAGGGGGTAATACAGGGCGTGTCGCAATATGTGGAAAAGAAAATGCGTGCGGTGAAAATCACCCTGAAAGCCGGACACCGGCTGTTGCTGCACTCTCCCGAAAAATGAAAAGAGAAAAGAAACCAACCATTTATTCACCAACCAATCAAGAACGCACATGAAGAAGATTCTGATGATGTTTGCCCTGATTATGGGCGCAGTGGCTGCATACGCGCAGCAAGGCAGCGGGGATTATTACGAGGGATTGAGCCGCAAGATCGGCTTCAGCCAAATGATTCCCCCGCATGGTCTGGAAATCACGTATGACAAGACCGTACATATAATTTTCCCCTCTCCCGTAAGATACGTGGATTTGGGTTCCCCCAACCTGATAGCGGGCAAGGCGGACGGTGCGGAAAACGTCATCCGTGTGAAGGCGACCCGGAAACATTTCCGCAATGAAACCAATATGAGCGTGATAACCGAGGACGGCAACTTTTACACATTCAACGTCAAGTATGCCGACGAGCCGTTGCTGCTGAACGTGGAGATGTGCGACTTCATCCATGACGGGGAGTCGGTTAACCGTCCGAACAATGCGATGGAAATCTACTTGCAGGAACTCGCCGGGGAGTCGCCCCGTCTGGTACGGCTGATCATGAAATCCGTGTATGGGCAGGACAAACGCAAGGTCAAGCACATCGGCAGCAAGCGGTTCGGGGTTCAATACCTGCTCAAGGGGCTTTACGCACACGGCGAGCTGCTCTATTTCCATACCGAGGTGAAGAACGCCACGCACGTGCCTTTCGATGTGGACTTCGTAACTTTCAAGATTGTAGACAAGAAAATCGTGAAGCGTACCGCCATGCAGGAGCAGGTCATCTATCCGCTGCGTGCCTTCAACTATGTGACCCGTGTGGACGGGAAGAAGAACGAGCGGACGGTGTTCGCCCTGCCCAAGTTCACCATCCCCGACGGCAAGAAGCTGGTCGTGGAGATGTACGAGAAACAGGGTGGCCGCCATCAGTCGTTTGAGGTGGAGAACGAAGACCTTGTACGCGCCGAGACTGTCAATGAACTGAAAGTAAGATGAGTGCCATGAAAAGAAACTTCATCTTCATTATCCTCCTGCTTGCCCTCTTTACGGGGCAGGCGGAAGCCCAGCGCCGGCTGCCGGGGATGAAAGCCGTCCGCTTTACCGCTGAAATGGCCGACGGCTTTTACAGCCGGGCAGACCGCCATGATGCGGGCTACGCCTTTTCGCTGGCTGTTGCCACTTACACAAAGAAAGGGAACCAGTGGGTGTTTGGCTGTGAGATGCTACAACGTAATAACCCTTACCGGAACACGTATGTCCCACTGTCGCAATATACAGGGGAAGGCGGTTATTATCATACAATCCTTTCCACATCCGGCAAGTCTTTCTTTCTGAACCTCGGCGCTTCCGCCTTGCTGGGCTACGAGGCCGTGAACAACGGAAACCGCCTGTTGGATGACGGAGCTTCCTTGCGCAAGTATGAGTCCTTCATCTATGGAGGCGCGGTGACACTGGAAGCGGAGGGATACCTGTCGGACAGGATAGCCCTGCTGATACGCCTGCGTGAACGTTTTGTATGGGGTGGCGCTTCCGGCCGCTGCCATTTCCAGTATGGAGCCGGAGTCAAATACATTTTCTAACCTTAAAAAGAACATATACCCATGAAAAGAAGAATCCTTGATTTTATGATGACAGCCTGTTGCATGGTATTTTCCTTTCTTGCCCTTGTCGCTTGTGACAATGAGCTGGATATCAGACAAGAATACCCGTTCACGGTGGAGTCCATGCCGGTGGCGGACGAAATCGTAAACGGTGAGACGGTGGAAATCCGTCTGGAAATCAAGCCGGAAGGAAACTTTTCCGGAACTGTCTATACGCTGAGGTATTTCCAGCCCGACGGAAAGGGCAGTCTGAAGATGGAGGACGGAACGGTACTGAAACCCAATGATCGTTATTTGCTGAACGAATGGAAATTCCGTCTTTACTATACCTCGCAGAGCGGCAAGGAATCACAGACCATAGACCTCTATTTTGAAGACAATTGGGGAAATCTGCAACAGTTGACATATGATTTCAATGGAAAGGATGCGGAGGAGGAAGACAATAATACGGAGGCCGCATGAAAAGAATACCGGTTATTATGATTTTTCTGTCACTTGTTCTGTATGGCAAGGCGGAAAATCCCCCGTCTGACAAGGATAAGGCGGTAGCCTGCATCAAGCGGTGGGAAGGCTGGCACCGGGGGAAAATGCCTTACATCGGTTACGGACACCGCCTGCTCCCCCATGAGAAGCTGACCGAGAACCTGAGTGAGGCACAGGCGGACTCACTTTTGAGATGCGACCTTGAACGGTGCCTGAACGTATTCCGTAAATATGGAAAAGACTCGCTTCTTTTAAGTCTGTTAGGCTTTAATGTAGGTTATGTAAGCGAATATATTATGTAAATAAAGAAAATATAAATCATTGATTAAC
>ERZ773195.1537-NODE-1537-length-16743-cov-37.474892_pt1 | contig 16743 bp, 9 predicted proteins | sample MGYA00580530_ERZ773195 | MGnify/ENA primary metagenome ERZ773195 (study PRJEB29015, sample SAMEA2737751) | human gut metagenome | biome: human gut; feature: human-associated habitat; material: faeces | place: China | collected 2012 ...
TATGTTCAGGCACAAAACGGCAAGCTACAGACATCAGACGAGGATAGAAAAGATTAAAAAGAAGACGAAACTCCGTCTCGTCTCCTTTTTGTACTTTATTTATATCTATAGAAATTGTTTGCATCTCCACATCCAATCCAAAGTTAACAGATACAAAGCTAATTTATTTTTCCAACTCCTGCAAACTTTCCATTTTCTTTGTTTCCAGGAACTCATAGATACCACAAAGATGTTCTTTTACCTTTTTATTCCCAAATTCATACACTTTCGTCACTAATCCGTCCAAAAAGTCACGATCATGAGATACAACAATCAATGTACCGTCAAAATCCATCAAAGCTTGTTTCAGGATATCTTTGGTTTTCATATCCAAGTGATTGGTAGGCTCATCTAAAATCAACAGATTCACCGGTTCTAACAATAGTTTGATCATGGCAAGACGAGTACGTTCTCCACCACTGAGCACTTTCACCTTCTTCATGGAAGCTTCGGGGCCGCCAAACATAAATGCACCCAGCAAGTCTCGTATTTTATTACGGATCTCCCCTTTCGCCACATCATCTATCGTTTGAAAGACCGTGAGGTTCTCGTCCAACAAAGAGGCTTGATTCTGAGCAAAATAACCAATCTGCACATTGTGTCCCAGCGTCAAAGTCCCTTCATGCTCTATCTCACGCATGATACATTTTACCAAAGTAGACTTACCTTCACCGTTCTTGCCCACAAAAGCCACTTTATCCCCTCTCTCGATGGTCAATGAGGCATTCTTGAAAACCACATGATCACCATAGGTCTTTCCTACCCCGTCCATAATGACCGGGTAATTTCCACTTCGCGGAGAAGGCGGGAATTTCAACCGCAATGCTGAGGTATCTTCTTCGTCCACTTCAACCAATTCTAATTTCTCAAGCATCTTCACACGGCTCTGCACTTGCAAAGTTTTGCTATAAGTTCCTTTGAACCGTTCTATGAAATCCTTGGTTTCCTGTATCATCTTCTGCTGCTCCTCATATTGCTTCATCTGTTGCTCGCGACGTTCTTTACGCAATATCAGATATTGGGAGTAATTCACTTTATAATCATAGATACGTCCCATCGTTACTTCAATGGTACGGGTCGTGATATTATCTACAAATTTACGGTCGTGGCTGATGACAATTACCGCTTTGGCACTATTGACCAAGAAATCCTCCAACCACTGGATGGATTCAATATCAAGATGATTGGTGGGCTCATCCAACAATAATACATCCGGATTCTGGAGCAATAATTTAGCTAACTCAATACGCATACGCCAGCCACCGCTGAAATCACTGGTAGGGCGATTGAAGTCCTCACGCATAAAACCAAGTCCCAGCAAAGCCTTTTCCACATCTTCTTCAAAATGAGTAAGATCAATGGAATAAAACTTCTCACTCATGGCAGAAACCTTCTCGATTAACTCCATATATGAATCACTTTCATAATCGGTACGTGTTTCAAGTTCCTTATTTATGGCTTCTATTTCTGCCTCCATAGCATGAAGATGCGCGAATGCCTGAGAAGCTTCCTCGAATACAGTACGCCCATCCTCTGTCATCAGATGCTGGGGAAGATAAGCTATCACACAATCCTTAGGAGCCGACACCTTTCCACGACTAGGTTGCCGCACACCAGCCAAGATCTTTAATAAGGTAGACTTGCCCGCACCATTTTTCCCCATCAAGGCAATACGGTCTTTCTCATTTATCTGAAAAGATATGTCACTAAACAAGGTGGTACCGCCAAACTCAACGGTCAATCCATCTACTGAAATCATATTTATTCTTTTAATCAGCAAGAGGGTGCGTCAAAAAAATGATTCAAGCTACCATTTTTTTGACACCCCCTCCTACAAGTTTTATACTTTATTGTTTTTATACTTTTTACCAATATCAGCTTGCCAATATTAATATCAATAATTGGGCAGTCAGAATACGAAGGAACATGGACACCGGATACACAGTAGAATAACCTACCGCCGGAGCATTATTACCTGCTGTCTGATTAGAATACGCCAATGCGGGGGGATCTGTGTTACTACCTGCAATAAGCCCCATCAACATGAAATAATTCATCTTGTAATGCCAGCGTGCAACCGCTCCCATTATTAATAAAGGTATAACTGTAATAAGGAAACCACAACCCACATACAACAAACCATCTCCATCGACAACCGTATTCACAAAATTCGCACCAGCCTTTATCCCCACACTGGCAAGGAACAAAGCAATACCAATTTCACGCAACATCAAATTGGCACTCATAGTGGTATAAGTCACCAATTTCAATTTATATCCGAAACGACCTATCAAAATAGATACAATCAACGGACCACCAGCCAAACCCAATTTTACCGGAGTAGGAATACCTGGAAACGCAATAGGCAGACTACCAAAGAAAATACCCAGGAAAATACCCACAAAAATAGTCACGATATTAGGATGATCCAAACGTTTCAATGAGTTACCCATCAAATTGGCAACACGTTCCACCGCATCCTGAGGACCTACCACCATTACACGGTCACCTACCTGCAAGGTCAAGTTACGTGAAGCGAAAATATCCATACCTGAACGGTTGACACGGGTCACATTCACACCATACATACTACTGAAATGAAACTCACCCAATTGCTTACCATTCATTTTAGGTTGTGTAATCAAAATACGGCGGGATACCATCGGAGTATCCTGCTTTTCCCAATCCACTTCAATTTTAGGACCGATAAAAGCAATAATGGCTTCCGCATCGTCCTCTGCACAAACCACAAACAACTGATCACCAAGATGGAAGACAGTATCACGATTAGGAATACTGACATGACCGTTCTGCAATATACGCGAACAAACAAAGTCACGCCCCATGAAGTCTCTGACCTGAAGCAACGTTTTTCCTGCCAACGCCTCATTATGTACTTCCAGATGCATCATACGAGGAGTCAGATGAGGATTTGCAGCTTCTTCTTTAGCGATATCCTCTTCCTCCTTTTTCAAATTAATCCGGCAAATGTAGCGGATAGCAATAATAGAACCAATGATACCCAGCACTCCCAACGGATAAGCGCACGCATATCCCATCGCTATCTGCGGGCCACTGTAATTCAGCTGGCTCAACGCTTCGTTGGCAGCACCCAGTCCCGGCGTGTTCGTTACGGCACCACAAAGAATACCCACCATCATAGGCAGCTCTATCCGGCCGTTCAAACCATAATACAAAGCCACTGCCACAGCAATGTTCAATGCGACAATCCCCATTGCCACTAGATTCATAGCAATCCCTCCTTTCTTAAAGGAAGAGAAAAAAGAAGGACCTACCTGAAGTCCGATACAAAACACGAACAATATCAGTCCGAAATCCTGTAAAAATGTAAGTATCTGTGTATTCCCCGTTAAGCCGAAATGTCCGCAGACAATACCGGTAAACAAAACAAAAGTAACACCTAACGATACCCCGAAAAATTTAATTTTTCCCAGCAACACTCCTACTGCAATCACAAAGGAATAAAGCAGCACGATATGCGCTATTGAGTTTTCATCAAATAATAGATTTTGTAACCAGTCCATGATATAATACTATGTTTTTATAAATTGCCGCAAAATTAATGAATTCCCCTCACTCAGCCCAACAATTTGAAAACTATTATTTCATGATTCCTATTTATTTTGCAATATCCACTTTGCAATAAGAACATCTTTTATTTTCGTCACTTAACAAAATGACAGAAACCTCTCTTTCTCCTTTATGAAAATAGCTAAAAAAAGGATTCTATTTAAAAGGTTTTAGTATATTTGCCCGTACTATTGAAAAAGTATGTGATATAATTCTTAAATATTAATACCGAATAAACTATGGCAGATAGTAAAGAGAAACTCTTTTCGGACTTCCCAGCCGTTTCTACGGAACAGTGGATGGAAAAGATTACAGCCGACTTGAAAGGCGCTGATTTTGAAAAGAAATTGGTTTGGAGAACCAACGAAGGTTTTAAAGTAAAACCATTTTATCGCCAGGAAGATCTGGAAGGTTTGAAAACAACTGAAGGACTACCCGGAGAATTCCCCTATGTAAGAGGCACGAAGAAAAACGACAATACTTGGTTCGTGCGTCAGGAAATCAAAGTAGAATGCCCTAAAGAGGCTAATGCTAAAGCACTGGATATTTTGAACAAAGGTGTTGACTCATTGGGATTCTACGTAAAGAAGAAAGACCTCAGTCCTGAATATATCGAAACATTATTGAATGATATCTGTGCGGAATGCATTGAGTTAAACTTCTCCACTTGCCAAGGACATACGGTGGAATTAGCCCAATTATTGGTTGCTTACTTCCAAAAGAAAGGATACGACCTGACCAAGTTGCAAGGCTCCGTCAACTATGACCCTATGGGTAAAATGATGGTAAAAGGCAAAGACCTTAGCAATTTCATCACTACTGCCAAAGAATTGGTAGAAGTACTGGCTCCGCTACCTAAATTCCGTTGTATCTGTGTCAATGCGATAGAACTGAACAATGCCGGATCTTATATTTCACAAGAACTGGGCTATGCATTGGCCTGGGGTAACGAATATCTGAGCAAGCTGGTAGAAGCAGGAGTTCCTGCCGCACTGGCTGCCAAGAAAATAAAATTCAATTTCGGCATCAGTTCCAACTATTTTCTGGAAATTGCCAAGTTCCGCGCAGCACGTATGTTATGGGCGGACATCGTAAAAGAATATCATCCTCAATGCAACCGCCAGCCCGAATGTCCGAACAAAGCGGAAGACGGCACTTGTCTCTGTGCCTGCAAAATGGTGGCACATGCTGAAACATCCACTTTCAACCTGACTTTGTTTGATGCACATGTAAACCTGCTCCGCACTCAAACCGAAGCGATGAGTGCCGCCTTGGCAGGAGTCAACTCCATCACCGTAACCCCGTTTGACAAGACTTACGAAACTCCGGACGACTTCTCTGAACGTATCGCCCGTAACCAACAGTTATTGCTAAAAGAAGAATGTCATTTCAACAAAGTAGTTGACCCCGCCGCGGGTTCTTACTTTATTGAAAATTTAACAATTTCTATTGCCACACAGGCATGGGAATTATTCTTGAAAGTAGAAGACGAAGGAGGAATGCTGGAAGCAGTCAAAGCAGGAAAAGTACAGGAAGCGATCAACGCAAGCAACAAGGCCCGCCACGATTCCGTTTCAAAACGCAAAGAAATTCTACTGGGTACCAACCAATATCCTAACTTCAATGAAAAAGCAGGCGAAAAGGCTCCTGTAGAAGCCAAATGTTGTTGTGGAGGTAATCATGACAGCTGTGAAAAGCCGTTTGCCACATTAAACTTCGACCGTGCTGCCAGCCAGTTTGAAGCACTTCGTTTGCAGACAGAGAAATCCGGCAAACGTCCGAAAGCATTTATGCTGACTATCGGTAATCTGGCCATGCGTCAAGCACGTGCCCAATTCTCATGCAACTTCTTGGCTTGTGCCGGTTACGAAGTAATCGACAATTTGGGCTTCCCCACAGTAGAGGCCGGTGTCGAAGCAGCTATGAAAGCCGGTGCAGACATCGTAGTTATCTGTTCCAGCGATGATGAATATGCAGAATATGCTATTCCTGCATTCAAGGCATTGGACGGACGAGCTATTTTCATTGTTGCAGGTGCTCCTGCTTGTATGGAAGAGCTGAAAGCCGCAGGCATCGAAAACTTTATCCATGTACGTGTCAACGTATTGGACACATTGAAAGAATACAACGCTAAGTTAGGAATTAAGTAAGGAAGAACAATGAAACCGAATTTTAAAAATATAGATATATATGCCGGATTTCAACCTCAGAATGGTATGAAATGGCAAAAAGAAAATGGCATCACCGCCGACTGGAAAACGCCGGAACACATCAATGTGAAGCCTGTTTACACTAAAGAAGATTTGGAAGGCATGGAGCACTTGAACTATGTAGCAGGTATTCCTCCTTATCTTCGCGGCCCGTACTCCATGATGTACACTTTCCGTCCTTGGACTATCCGCCAATACGCAGGTTTCTCCACTGCCGAAGAAAGTAATGCATTCTATCGCCGTAATTTGGCATCAGGCCAGAAAGGCTTGTCTGTCGCATTCGACCTTCCGACACACCGCGGCTATGACCCCGACCATGAACGTGTAGTAGGTGACGTAGGTAAGGCAGGCGTGTCTATTTGCTCATTGGAAAATATGAAAGTTTTGTTCGATGGTATTCCTTTGAACAAGATGTCTGTTTCCATGACCATGAATGGTGCCGTACTTCCCATCATGGCATTCTATATCAATGCAGGTTTGGAACAGGGAGCCAAATTGGAAGAAATGGCCGGAACCATCCAGAATGATATCTTAAAAGAGTTTATGGTGCGTAACACTTATATTTATCCACCTGCCTTTTCCATGAAGATCATCTCTGACATATTTGAATATACCTCACAAAAAATGCCTAAGTTCAATTCCATCTCCATCTCGGGCTACCACATGCAGGAAGCAGGTGCCACAGCAGATATTGAATTGGCTTATACACTGGCTGACGGTTTGGAATATCTTCGGGCCGGAGTAGCCGCAGGTATAGACATCGATGCATTCGCTCCGCGTCTGTCATTCTTCTGGGCTATCGGCATGAATCATTTTATGGAAATTGCCAAAATGCGTGCGGCACGTATGCTGTGGGCTAAAATTGTCAAGCAGTTCAACCCGAAGAATCCGAAATCACTGGCATTGCGTACCCATTCCCAGACTTCGGGCTGGTCATTGACGGAGCAAGATCCGTTCAACAATGTAGGTCGTACTTGTATTGAAGCTATGGCAGCAGCATTGGGACACACCCAGTCACTGCACACCAACGCATTGGATGAGGCAATTGCATTGCCCACCGACTTCTCTGCACGTATCGCACGTAATACTCAGATTTATATTCAGGAAGAAACATATGTTTGCAAGAACGTGGACCCATGGGGTGGTTCTTACTATGTAGAATCTTTAACTAACGAACTGGCTCACAAGGCTTGGGAACATATTCAGGAAATTGAAAGCTTGGGCGGTATGGCGAAAGCTATCGAAACCGGAGTACCCAAAATGCGTATTGAAGAAGCTGCGGCACGTACTCAGGCCCGTATCGACTCCGGTGCCCAGACAATTGTAGGCACTAACAAATATCGTTTGGAAAAAGAGGATCCTATCGATATCCTTGAAGTAGACAATACAGCTGTACGTTTGGAACAAATTGAAAATCTGAAGCGTTTGAAAGAAGGCCGCAATCAAGCAGAAGTAGACAAAGCTTTGGCAGCCATCACCGAATGTGTAAAGACAGGTAAAGGCAATTTGCTGGAACTGGCTGTAGAGGCAGCTCATGTCCGTGCTACCTTGGGCGAGATTTCGGATGCTTGTGAAACAATTGTAGGACGTTATAAAGCAGTAATCAGAACTATATCAGGCGTGTACTCATCAGAAAGTAAAAAGGATACAGACTTCGCAAGAGCTTGCGAACTGACCGAAGAATTTGCAAAGAAGGAAGGCCGCCGTCCGCGTATCATGATTGCCAAGATGGGACAGGACGGACACGACCGTGGTGCAAAAGTAGTTGCAACAGGTTATGCCGACTGTGGTTTCGACGTAGATATGGGACCGTTGTTCCAAACTCCTGCCGAAGCTGCTCGTGACGCAGTGGAAAACGACGTTCATGTAGTAGGTGTTTCTTCATTGGCTGCCGGACACAAGACACTGATCCCGCAGATTATTGAAGAATTAAAGAAATTAGGTCGTGAAGATATTTTGGTCATCGCCGGTGGTGTTATCCCCGCTCAAGACTATGACTTCTTATACAAGGCAGGTGTTGTAGCAATCTTCGGCCCCGGAACCTCTGTTGCCAAAGCAGCAGTTCAGATTATGGACATTTTACTGGACGAAGAGGAATAAGCTTTTTCACCTGAATAGTTTATCATTTTAAACAATAGTAAAGAATCTGTTTACACTTATTTCGTGTTTACAGGTTCTTTACTTTATTCAAGACAATGGATTATAACGATAGACCAAGGAGAAATTAAATCCATTTCTTCTAAATTACCCAAAAACATCAACAAAATTGATATTAGACAACCCTAGTAATACAAAAAGAAAACCAGAAAAGCTATCGGTCTTGTAAAACAAAGGTTATGTCAAGCAAAAAGGTGGTACAAAACTTTCAAGAAAAATTCTGCCCACCTCCTTTAAGAGAAAATTTATGTGTTAGAGAGAATTATCAATAGTTCTTCGTACAAAGTGAATTAAAGTCAGTTTCAATTTTAGGTATCTCCCACACCCAACCTTGTGCATCTTTATCCTTTTCAAGAAAAGTACAGAAAGCTATATCAAAATTTGATCCACGCTTAATAGACAAATGCAAACGTTTCAAATCATAAAAACGAAAACCTTCACCCCACAATTCCACCCGGCGACTATTCATAATTTCCTCTGCCAAAGCATCACCGATATTTCCTTTTGAAACATAAGAGGGATCGCGGGTTATCTGGAATTTAGTAAACACAGTCTGCGCCTCACTATCTTTTCCTGCACGAACCAATGCTTCGGCCTGGGTGAGATACATTTCTGCCAAACGCATAAATGCGACATCACCTACAGCATCGGCTGTAGAACGGGCAGTAAACTTACGGTTTTGATAAGCATTCTTTGCATAACTTGATGATGGAACAGATGCTTCCCCTGTCGGATCCCACCACGCACGCCGTAAGTCTGTTTCAGACATCGTTTCATAAGCATCCACATTTATGCACTTCACTCCCTGACGAATGGCACTGGAGTTAAAGTTCCATGACATATATGCGTAATAAGAATAAAAATAAACAGTCTTATCATCGGGAGTCATTGCAGCATACATCGCTTCTTTAGTGTCCGTCGTGATATTGGCAAACCCACAATTCAACTGACTGCCAGTCATCAACCGGTGACCACCAGCTTCAGCTAAAGAAATAGACTTCCCTGCATAAACCGCCGCATTATTATAATCTTGCATGGCCAATGCTACACGTGCCTTCAATCCCCATGCCACCATCTCGCTATAATGATTGACATCATTTACTTTTATTCCACTCAAAAGTATACAAGCCTCATCCAAATCATTATTGATTTTAGCATAAACATCTTCTACGGAATTACGTGCCTGCTCTTCGGCCACAGCTTTTTCACGATAAGGAATTCCATCCTGTGTATTATCCTTGCCGGCTTCATAACGTTTTGCATAAAGCTGGACCAAATTAAAATGAGCCCAAGCACGGATACATAAAGCTTCTCCCTTTATCTGGTCAAACAATTCCTGGCTAGTTATTTCAACTTCCTCCAAACCCGCCAAAATTTTATTGGCATTCAGAATCCATTGATAATAAATCTGCCAGAACTTATAATTATAACCATTCGTTTCATTCATATTGCATTGCCATCCTAAATAGGCCGCCTTCATCCATGTATTTGTCTGCCAATTCATATCATCAGCCTCTGCATCACGTGACATCATAAAACCGGGTTCACCGCCCAGACACTGATATCCGCTTTCCTGAGAAACCATCTCTTTATGAATTCCGTTCAATGCTATATAAAGATTGTCCAACGAGGTGTTTATTGTCGTTTCTGAAACAGAGGTAGACGGAATGGTATCCAGATAATCACCGGCACAACCAGATAGAGACATTACTCCAACTGTCGCTAATCCTAATGTTATATTTTTAATTGATCTCATAATTCTTTTATTTTTAGAATGAAACATTAAGCCCTAACGTGATATTACGGGACGGCATATACTCATTATAAGTCACACCGGAATAGTTGGCCATCGGGTTCAATCCCTGACGGGCTTTCAACATGAACAAGTTTTCCGCAGTCAGATTCAAACGGGCACTCTTAAGCATCACTTTGCTCAACCAAGTTTTTGGGAGCTGATAGCCAATAGTGACAGATCTTAAATTAAGATAATCCGAGCTGGTAAGCCAACGAGTTGAATAAGACTGACCAATATTCGTGGTATGAGCCGCACTATTGTCTATACGGGGAACCTCAGTAATATCCCCCGCCTGTTTCCATGCTTTTAACAAATCCGGACTTTGTGCATAACCAAATTCAGTCATACTCATCATGGTAGCATAATTAGTATCCAGAATCTGACCGCCCAACTGGTAAGAGAATACAGCAGCCAAATCAAAGTTCTTATAACTAACTCTGACATTAAACCCACCATACACATCAGGAATAGAAGAACCGCTGAAGTCGTATTTAGCATAAGTATACGAATTGGTCAATTCCTTACCATCAATAGTCACTACTGTTTTTTTATACTCGTCAAACTGGCTCTGCGTAATGTTTCCATCCCCTGTTCCGATATTCCCTTGATTATATTTACTTACATCAGCCACATATAAACCATCACCGGTCTGAGGGTCTACCCCATGCCATTGACGAAGCCAGAATTCATAAATGGACTTTCCTTCCAACCACTTTTTAGAGCCACTGATATATCCATTTTCTTTCATTGTAGCCGGCAGGTTCTTGATCTTATTCTTCACAAAAGTAGCATTGGCCCCAACTGATACACTCCAATCTTTATTTTTAAATGCATTATAATCCAACTCTATTTCCACTCCTGAATTAGTAACCTTACCGATATTCTGTATAATGGATGTTACTCCGACAGAAGCAGGCTGGGAAACATCAAACAACAAATCCTTGGAATCTTTCTTAAAATATTCAATAGTACCCGTCAAACGGTCAAACAAGCCAAATTCAAGAGCAATATCCGTAGATATCTGTGTTTCCCATTTCAATGAGGGATTGGCTATCACCGTGAAGTAGGCTCCAGCTTCTGAGCCATTCTTATATCCCAAACCATATAAGGTCTGATAAGGATAATAATCAGGATCACCATCACTATCCAATATATTATCATTACCTGTTTCACCGTAAGAAGCACGTAATTTCAAGTTATTCACCCATTTCACATCCTTCATAAATGCCTCTTCACTAATTCTCCAGCCTGCTCCGAACGACCAGAAATTCCCCCATCGGTTCTCTTTTGCAAAACGCGAGGAACCATCATGGCGATAAGAAAGTGAAGCGTAGTATTTATGCGCATAATCATAATTGATACGGCCAAAGTAACCTTCCTTTTTATAGGTGTCCGTATAGGAGCTAAGTGAACTGATATTTACGAAATTACCAAATTCATACATGCCCGAAACTGTTTCCTGGGTCTTCATGCCATATAAATACTCATACTTATAAGAATAGTTTTCATGTCCCAAAAGAACGTCAAAGTTATGATTTCCGATAGACTTGCTATAAGTTATCAATTGATTGAAGGTCTGAGTCAGCGTTCGGGTAGACATTTGGTTCAAACGACCCGGTCCGGCAGTGCCATCGCCCACATAAGGATTTTCATAGACTTTACGACGATAATCAATATTATTGATAGAGTAATTGGCTGTAAGGTTCAACCCTTCAACCGGAGTCAAAGTGAGATAAGTATGTCCAGTCTGATTAACACGCACCAGTTCACGTTGATTGAACTCTGTTTCAGCTATCGCATCACGTCCATTATTCGACAAGCGAGTTCCTTCATAATCATAAATATATTCACCCGGATCAGTAGTTGCCTTACCATTAGCATCCAAATAAGCACCGGTTTCCAAATCATGTTTATGAACGGGATATATAGGAGCCATGGTACGAATAAAACGGGTAAGGTTACTATATGAACTCGAATTTCCCGAATCTGAAGTTGAATAATTGGATACCGTACGCGTTACTCCCAAATTCAAACCAGTCTTGAACCATTTAGTAGGATACACATTATAATTCAAACGACCAGAATAACGTTCAAAGTCAGTCTTGATCATATAACCATCATCATTTAAATAGCCAACAGAAGCATAAGTATCACTTTTTTCTGTTTTTGTATTATAACTCAAATTATATTCCTGACGATAGCCGGTCTTGAAAGCTGCATCTTCCCAATCCAAATCATCCCCCCACTTCAATGCATCAGCAGAAGAATTCAGTTTTCCATCAGTTCCGACAATGGCATCATCTGCGACACCAACAAAAGGATTATATTTCAACGTACTTCCAATTTTAGATGTTGCCAATGAGGCCGCCGTTGCAGCATCCTTACCAGATGTAATATAGGAATTCTTCAACATCTCCCATTGTAAAGGATAGTAATCATAAATTCCCACCTTTTTATAATCTTTATAAGCCCTGTTTGACCATCCTTGGTTAATAGTCAAGTTTACTCCTGTTCCACCTGACTCTTTACCTTTTTTAGTAGTAATCAAGATAACACCATTACCCGCACTTGAACCATACAAAGAAGTAGATGCCGCATCTTTCAATATAGTCATAGACTCAATATCCGCAGGATTAATATCACCTATGCTGCCATTGTATATAGTTCCGTCCACTACATATAAAGGAGCATTGGATGCATTGACTGAGCCAAACCCACGAATACGGATAGAAGAAGATTCACCAGGTTGTCCGGTGGCAGCAGTCACCTGAACTCCGGAAGCATTTCCTTCCAATGCAGCTGTAACATTAGTGATAGCACGTTTCTCTATGGATTTGGCCCCTACTGTGGAAGCAGCTCCTGTAAAAGATGATTTTTTCTGTGTACCATAAGCCACTACAACGACCTCATCAATCAATTCCGTATCACTTTGCATCACTACTCTTTGCTCACCACCCTTTATAGCCAATTCTTGTGTTTTCATACCGACAAACGATATTACCAAAGATTTTGCATTGACCGGAATATTGTTTATACTATACCGGCCATTCATATCGGTAATAGTTCCAAGGGTAGTACCTTTCACAAGAACCGAAGCTCCGACAATCGGCTCATTGTCTTCTGCCGAAACTACAACTCCAGTAATTCGGGATACTCTTGAGCCATTGCCATACCTGTCCATAGGAATAGACAAGCCAACGTAAACAAAACTCTCTTTTTCATAAAAAAACTTTTTAATTTAACGTTCATAAATGCTAAGTTCTCTTAGAACTTAGATAAAAACGCTCAAAAAGAGTTGTTTTGCTGGATTTGGCAAGCAAAAAGTAAGGCTTAATAGAATAAAATTATTTATTATCCAACATTTTATCTGCAATTTCTTTGATATTTAATATATTTTCATATCTTTGCAGCAATATTTAATATAAAGTTCTAAGAGAACTTAGGTCATGTTAATAATTGAATTATAGGGAATTAATAAGACTCAAAACATATTGTAACACTTTTACATACCTCACATATTCTCAGACAAAATGAAGTTCCTTGGGGAGAGTTACAATTTACCTTTGTCTACAATCAGCAAGGGCCACGCCGAAATTCGACGAAGCCCATTCCTAAAATACTCCATTTACCCATCCTTACTCCCCAAAGACAAGTACAATATTTATTCTTCTATCAACTCATACTTTCCTTCCGGGAACCAGCGTTCCAATATATTATCCACTTCTGATTCAATCTCAGGAGTCACATAGCGGCACACCTTTTTATAAGCATAAACCAAAGATACCGCTTCATCAATCCAGCCGATAATTGGTAACCGCTTAGCCGAAATCAAATCGATCGGCAATACCAGATACGAAAGTGCCGCCACAATCAACATCTTATCCGAATAAGGAGTTTCGGGGCTTCGCAATACATAATATAATAGAAGTACAGGACGAGCAGTCGTTCTACCGGTGGCCTTTGCGTAATCCGTAATTTTCTCCCACAGGAGTTCATAATCAATCAAGTTTTTTTTCATTTTCATATATGATTTTGTTAAGGGTAATATATCTATTATTCCGGTAAATTTATGAACTTAACTTCGTAAGCCAAGCAACTTATGTTCGTGAGTCAAGTTACTTAACTTACTTGCCCCATGAACTTAAGCTCATTCAAATGATTATCTTGTTTATTTTCCGGTACTCATCACTCCGGAATCGTTATCACTATTATTCACCCTCCGTTGACCTGTCTTAAACTTACGGCCAAACGAGAAATTATAAGAAACACTTGCCAAAAACATTTGTGAGCTCTCCTTCACATAATTCGTTTTTTTATAAGAAGCATATTTATTCCAGTTCTCAGTCTGTTGCTTATAATTATCCGTAAACGGATTGAAAGCGCCTAGCCCCACACGCAAATTCTTATGCGTGTAATACATCATCAATACCTGAATATTCTCTCCCCCCGACAAGGTTTCCCCCCAGAAATTATTCCAGTTAGTATTCATCTGCCAGTAAAGAGAGAACTGCTTGTAATTAAAGGATGCTTCAGCATTACAATACCAGTTTGTATAAGTATGAGAATATGTATTACCATGACTCATATAATGGTTTACTCCACCGGTAAACGAGAACTGTAGCATATCCTTAATAGGACCGACACGCAAAGTCAGACGCCCCGATAATTTCTGCCAATCCTTTTGATTGTCCCATGTCTGTACAATCTTGTCACCGTCCTGATACTTCTCGTCCATAATGGCATTCGGCTGATAATCATACGCTCCCCAAAGATTAGAATAAAATATACCTTTCTGCCATTCGTATGTCAACTCTGTGTGATAACGCAAATAGGCTTTCAAGTTCGGATTGCCTCGTCTGATTTGCAACGAATCCACAATCTGTTCTACAGCACTTAAATCCCCCAATGACGGCGAAGCATTACTGATATCGGATTTCCAACGAACAAATGAATTTCCCGGTAATGCATAATGCAGTACCAAACGGGGATTAAAACTATAATTCTCATACGAATCATCACCACTTTGTTTATAATAAGAACGAGTAACGCCTACCCCCAATCTGTAGTCCAATTTTTTCACCTTTCCTCTATATTCACCATAAACATATGTATCCCCTTGATTCATATCCGTTTCATAATAATGACCGTTACGGTATTCATTATTGGCAAAAGACTGAGTATGGCGCAAACCGAAACTCAAGGAATTTCCTTTAGAAAATTGCTTCTCATAAACAGCCTCCCCAATCAGAGAATATTTATCTCCCAATACATTATTATTAATATCAGTCAACAACTCATCCTGCAAACTTTCTTGATACAAACGGCGTGATTTTTCCTTATTATAAGTACCGACCACATTGAATACCAAAAGTTGCTTATTTTTCAATCCCTGTTGATAATAAAGATCCAACGAAGGACGAGACCAACTTTCTTTAGTACGGTCTATCATATCCACCTTATCATCAGAATCGGCAACATTAGTCAATACTCCTTGATAATTCCAATGCGGCTGGCTATTACTTCTCAAACGAAAAGTAGCACTGAACAATGAATTTTCGGTCTGCTGCAAATTATAATTCATACTTAAATTATTCATAAACATAGATCCGTGCCCCGGTTCACCTTCTTCTATACGATGTAATGTCGTTCCGTCCGCCAAATGGAATTCCTCTTCATTATCCCGGTACATACCATAGAAATCGCGAGGTCCCATGTAATACGAAACGCCAAACTCCGACTTCTTATGGTTCACTTTTCCAAAAACATTATATTCTCCCCACATGGCATTCATCCCCTGAGACAAATCCACTCCAAAGTTTCCCCCCGTTTCCGGACGGCGGACAATATAATCAAGCACTACCTCAGCATTACCATAACGTAAACCTGGATTGTCATGATACTCTATTCGAATAATGTCTGATGGCTGTAATGCCTTAATCTCTTCAACTTCTGCTTTCGCTCCATTAATACGAAGCTGAAGTTCTCCTCCCCCTAACACTCCTATCTCATTATTCATAGGATTTATCTGAATACGGGGAAGCATCATCTGTTGCAACAGATTGACTCCATTTGTCGAAACCTTCATTTGCCGTTCAGAAGGAAAAATCAACTTACGATCCGAATGACTGATCTGTCCGGAAGCACTAACTGTTACACCTTCCATAGCCACAGCATCATCTTCCAACAAAATTTCCCCTAAATTTATATTCTGTTTAATTCCGTCTAATACAATGAATTGCGTACGATACCCCACACAGGATAGTGCCAATAAATAATTGCCTGCATAAACCTTATTCAGCAAGAAATCGCCTTTACCATTCGTAGTAGTCCCTCCAACAAAAACCGAATCTGCTGTTTGTAAAACTACATTAACATATTCTGCTGCCTTTTTGCTTGTCGCGTCTTTCACAGTGCCCTTTATAATTATTTGTTGGGCAAAAACTCCTTGTACCATACTGACTACCAGTATGGCTATCATTACTATTTTTCTCATTTTAAATATTATGATTTTATTCTTTTTACAAGATGGCCTGTCCTGCTTAAAAGTTATTGTTTTACTGTTTAGACGCTAGAAGCTGAAAAAAAGTTGCACTTCCCTAAACTTTTTGCTTAAAAAAAGGTTATATTTGCAGAAAACCTGTTTCAATAATGAAAAAAATTCTTCTAACATTAGCACTTGCCTTTTGTTGTGCTGCAGGGCAAGGACAAACTACAGCCAAACCGGCAGATGTCAATATTCAAGAGTTAAATACAAAGTGGGCAAAATTCACTCAGTATGCCGAACAAAAGCAAATAAATAAAGCGGTAGAAGAGGGAATACGGATAAGTACGCTCTTTACTCAAAACAGGCAATATAAAGAAGCCTTTGCCACTTGCCGACAAATGGATGCATTGATTTATTATAATGAGCAAGAAAAAAAATCACCCGAATACAAATTACGTTTCATGGTG
>ERZ773195.1544-NODE-1544-length-16664-cov-3.762719_pt1 | contig 16664 bp, 10 predicted proteins | sample MGYA00580530_ERZ773195 | MGnify/ENA primary metagenome ERZ773195 (study PRJEB29015, sample SAMEA2737751) | human gut metagenome | biome: human gut; feature: human-associated habitat; material: faeces | place: China | collected 2012 ...
TAGAGCGCATGATTCATAATCATGAGGTCCCCGGTTCAATCCCGGGTCCCGCTACTTGATAAGAATAAGGCATTTGAGAGGCTTCCACTCTTGGGTGCCTTTTTCTTTTTCAGCTCCGGTTTGCGCTAGCGTCAAATACAATGTAACATGGTTCTACAAATTTTATCGGGTCAGTTTGAGTAGGAAAATATATAAAGTACTATTTATATCGCTTCTTTACATACAAAGTAATACGTTTATATGCCAAAGCGATGTGTTCATTTACCGTACTTTCACTTATGGATAATAATTCTGCTATCTCTCTGTTTTTTAACTTATCCGACAGTACTAGTCTAAATACTTCTTTACATTTAGGAGGTAATGAATTTATAGCTTCCTGAATAAGCAACTCATATTCATTATCTTCCATAAGACTTTCAGGATCATTACTTTCAGGTATTAACTCCACTTCATATAAAGAAACATACGTTTTATCAGGAGAGTAATTTCGGCGAAGATAATGAAGTGCCTGATTTTTGGTAGATGTATATAAGTATTGCTCAATAGTTTTGATATGCCCTAAAGATTCCCTTTTCTTCCAAACAGTCGTAAATACATCCAGCACAGCCTCCTCAGCCGGTTCCTTTGCTTGTAAATAGTAATAAGCCACATGATACAATCTTTGCGAATATTGTTCAAACAATTGCCGCAAAGCATTTTCATCACCGGTGATGATCTTATTTAGTAAACCTTCCGGATTCATTTCATTTTACATATTTTAGATAGACTTTAGGGTTTAAATATACATTGCTCCCGTATACGCTTGGCAAATGTAGGAATATATAAAAAATAATCAAGTATAAACCCGTAGTTTTTATTTGTTGCTGTCATCTATATATAAAAACAGCACAATGAAAGAAGATTATAACATAAAAGACCCTAAGGTTGATGATTTAATTAATCGTCTTCGCTTCAAACTACCGGAGTATGACACTATTTCGAACTACAAACGACTACAAGAACGGATTAACACTCCGGTAATATCGTTAAGTAAGAATATCTCTCCGGCATGGAAGTGGTTTTCCATTGCTGCCTCTTTTGCTCTTTTGGTTGTTTCAGCCTTTCACTTTATTGACTTAAGCCGTCCGGAATTAGTATGGTATGAAGTCGCAGCAGTTCCGGATGCAAAAACAAAGATTGTACTTCCGGATAGCAGTACTGTATGGCTTAATGCCAATGCCCGCCTTGTTTACCCCCGTTCTTTTGAGGATGTAAACAGGAAAGTCAGTATTTCGGGAGAAGCTTTTTTCCAAGTTCGCAAAGACAAGAATCATCCCTTTATTGTAGATATTGGGAAATTGCAGGTCGAAGTATTGGGAACCTCTTTTAATGTAATGACAGATACATACAATGATGAAATAAGAATATCCTTACTTGAAGGAAAAGTGGCTTTATATGAAAAAGGGCAATCTTCTAAATCTGCCAAAATTCTTATGCCCAACCAAGAAGCTAAATATTCACCGTCAAATGGTGAAATTATGATTTCTCCTATCCGCATGGACAATGTCATGTCATGGATTACAGGGAAATTTAGCTTTGAGGATAACACTTTGGCTGAAATCGGAGAAGAATTAGAGCGGGCATTTCACGTTAAGATACATATTGAAAACGAGGCTATACGCAAAAAGACTTTTAATGCAACGTTTGAAGATAAAGAAACTCTGGACGAAATACTCTCTATTCTCCAGATTTCAGCAAAATATAAAATGGAGAAAAAACGCGGAGAAATCTATATTTATTAATTGTAAAACCCTATAAAATAATACTATGAACAGCTCTTGAACCCTAAAAAACATTTGGGAATGCGCCAACATCCCCAAACGTAATCGTTAACCGGCAGCCCACTACAACTGCCAAGTATCAAATATTTAATATACAAAAATATGAATAATAAATTATTTATTAGCCATAAAAACACCCATTTAAGATTCTATAACTTTATTCTTTCTACCAAGAAAAGTTATTCCGTATTCTTAATAAGTTGCATCTGCTTTTTCTTTTCAACTAATCCGCTGATAGCACAATCTGTCTCGTTGAATTTCAACAACGCGTCATACGAACAGATCTTTAATACGATTGAGCAAAAAACCGGATATAAATTTGTTTATAACACACAAGAAATCAACAAACACAGTTTACGCTCTATCACTATAAAAGACAAAAACATCGAAACTGTATTAAATGAACTCTTTAAAAATACAGATATATCTTATCGTATATCCAATAAACATATCGCTCTGTTCAAACAAGTAACCAGAAAAATAACGGGGACGGTAACTGATCAGACTGGCGAACCTATTATCGGAGCAAATGTTCTTGTGAAAGGAGCCAAAACCGGAGTCATTACAGATTTCGAGGGTAAATTTACGTTGTCGGTAACCGACAATAGCATACTAATCATATCATACTTGGGGTATGTTACTCAAAACGTCTCAGTAAAAGGTCAGACACATTTTAAAATCACATTGAAAGAAGACACACAAAGTCTGGATGAGGTAGTTGTGGTAGGTTATGGCGTTCAAAAGAAACGCGACCTTACCGGAGCCATATCCTCAGTGAAAATGTCTGACACTCCTATAGGTACATTCTCCACAACTGCTCATGCATTAGCAGGTAAAGCAGCCGGTTTACAGGTAACTCAAAGCAGTGCCCAAGTGGGTGGTGGAGCCAAGTTCCGCATTCGTGGTGAAACTTCAATCAATGCCGGAAACGATCCCCTGTTCATCATTGACGGTTTTCCGGTTTCTGCCTCTTCAACACTCGACTCGGAGAAGAATTTTTATAAAACAGGTACAGTTGACAACATATTATCGTCTATCAACCCCAATGACATAGAGTCGATTGAAGTATTGAAAGACGCCAGTGCAACAGCTATCTACGGCTCACGTGCAGGACATGGCGTTATTATCATTACTACTAAAAGAGGTAAAACCGGAAAAGCCAAAGTAACCTATTCCGGCAATCTCTCTGTGCAAACCATTAAGAACAACTATAAAATGTTGAATGGGAAACAATACAGAATACATAGAAATATGTACCTTTATGAAAAATGGTTGAAAGAGACCGGACAAGGCATATATGCCGATTATATAACCGACACTTCTTCGAAAACTTATACTCCCAGATATACAGATGAAGAAATTGCAACCGCCCAAACCACAGACTGGCTGGACGAGGTAACCCGTACCGGAATGCAGCAATCTCACAATGTTTCATTGACAGGCGGTTCTGAGAAAACACAATATGCAGCCTCTCTAAACTATTTTACACAAAAAGGGGTGGTAAAAAACAATGCAATGGACCGGTTCACAATGAAAGTCAATCTGGATCAGGAACTATCAAAATATATCAAAACAGGTTTCTCCCTTCATTTAAGTCGCAACCAATATGACAACTCATCATTGGGAGACAATGATTTTGAAAACGCAGGTATTATTTCGTCAGCTTTGCGCTTCGACCCCAGTGTCCCCGTCCGTGATGAAAATGGCGATTATTCAATCTTCCCGGATATGGCACAATACCCCAATCCGATATCGCTGCTCGAAGTTACTGATAAAACAACAAGCGACAGAGTTCTGGTTAATGGCTATTTACAAGCAGAGCCAATAAAAGGGTTGACTTTAAAAGCTAACCTGGGAGTTGACCGCAGATATGATAAAAACAAAAGCTATGTGCCTAACACTACCGTAGCCGGAGCTGCAAAAGGGGGGATAGCCAACATCCTTCAACGTGATAATATAGATTATCTCATGGAACTGACGGCAAACTATACTAAAGATTTCGGGAATCATAGCCTGACAGCGCTAGTCGGTTATTCTTATCAACAGTTTAATCAAGAAAGCGTATATGCCGGCAACGAAGACTTCTCTACAGATGGGTTTCTTTACAACAATCTGCAGGCCGGAGCCGGAACTAAGCCTTATGTAAACTCCTCAGCCAGGAAAAGTGCTTTAGGCTCATACTTTGCCAGAGCAAACTATTCTTATTTAGGAAAGTATCTGCTGACAGTTACCGTTCGTGCCGATGGTGAATCAAACTTCCACCCGGACTACCGTTGGGGATATTTCCCTTCAGTGTCTGCCGGCTGGAGGTTCAGTGATGAAGATTTCATGAAACCTTTGTCAAGCATTCTTTCTAATGGTAAATTGAGAGCCAGTTACGGACAAACCGGTAATTCAAACATAGGGAACTATATGACCGACTCTTACGGAGTAGTTTCCGGCTGGGTATTCGGCAATGACGGTTATATGGGTACTGCAATAACCAAAAGAGGAAACAAAAAGTTAACTTGGGAAACTACAAGTGAATTCAACATCGGTCTGGATCTGGGTTTCTTTGATAACCGGATTTCACTATCCATGGAATATTACAACCGAATTATTTCTGATTTGTTGGTAAGTAATAAAAGTCTGCCCGCCTATAATGAAATTAATACCATAGCAGCCAACATCGGTAAAACCCAGGGACGCGGGTTTGAGCTAACACTGAGTACCGTAAATATCATGAATAAAGACTGGACATGGAGTACTGATTTTACGTTCTATACTTTTAAAGACAACTGGTATGAACGAGATCCTAATTGGAAGCCAGCCGCATACGAATCAAAAAAAGATCCGATCCGTTCTTACTACTCATATGTATCTGATGGCTTGTTACAAGTAGGTGAAAAAGCACCGGCATGGCAACCCACTTTAGTACCCGGCCAAATTAAACTGAAGAATCTATACGATACGGGAACCTCACCTAATGTATTAGATCAATATGATAAAGTCAATCTTGGATCGCAAGATCCTAAATGCACTTTAGGTCTTAACAATACGCTTAGATACAAAAACCTCGACTTTAATATTTACTTCTATGGCGAAATTGGCCGCTTACGCGGAGCCAGCTATTATGATGCCTGGATAGTAGGTCTTGGAAACAGTCTGACAAATGTATCACAACAATCATTGCACTCATACACCAATGCAAATCAAAATACAACGGTTCCGAACCTCATTGAGAGTGCATACGATTTCGGAGACTATTATCACAAAAAGATTAATTACCTGAGATGTAGAAACATCACCCTCGGATATACGATTCCTGTTTCCAAATCAATAGCTAACAGCGTACGTATCTCTGCAAACGTCAGCAATCCGTTTGTATTTACAAACTGGAACGGCGTTGATCCCGAAACTGACACAGGAAATTTCTCTTATCCAAACGTAACTTCTTTTAGTTTCGGTATAGATATTTCATTCTAATAACTGAAAAAACATGAAAATGAAAAAATTAAATATATATATCATTGGACTTTTGACTCTCATGTTGTGTGGGATACAAAGTTGTGCGTTAGAATCAGAGGTATTCGATGAGATCACCCCCTCGATATACCCCCAAACAGAACGTGATGTCCGCGACCTGGTTACGGGAAATGCTTATTCTCCATTCCAGAATTACGATTACGGAGGTTTGTATAATGTAGCTAATGGAGTTATGCTTATTTCGGACATGGCTACCGAATATGGTTTCTGCTCATGGGGCGGATGGATTTGGGAACCTCTGGAATTTGCTCGTTGGACCCCCAGTGACGAAGATCGCATTGCTTATCCTTGGACAAACTACCTGAAAGGGATAAGTAAAATGACACTTACCATCGACCGAATAACAAACGTAAACATGAATAAAGACCTTTTGAACCAATATATAGCAGAGTTACGTTGTGCCCGCGGTTTTCTGGCCTTTTTATTATACGACCTGTACGGTCCTATTATTGTAGCCGATCTAGAGACGCTCAAGAATGCAGAAGATGAAATAATCCTTCCACGTTTAAGTGAAGAGGAAACACACAATTTCATCGTCACCGAGCTGACCGAAGCTGCAAAAGTTTTACCATATAGTTACGATAAAAGTAGTTCGGATTACGGAAGATTTACAAAAGGGTTATGCCACATGGTATTACTTAAATTCTATATGCAAACGAAACAGTGGGATAAAGCTATCACCGAAGCTCGTGAATTGCAGAAGCCCGAATATAAATACGCATTGGTGACAGACAAAGGGGCCGAGAGGTCAGCTTATGCCAATATCTTTACATACGCCAATGAAAAGAACTCGGAAACAATCTGGTCTGTAAACTGTCTTACAGGTTATCAGGTTCATTTATGGTATCCCCATGTTATGCCAAGTAACCTCAAGGCATCCGATGCCGGAAGATTTGATGGTGGCTGGGGAGGTTATAAAATGACATGGAAATTCTTTAAAACATACGAAGATGGAGATGAGCGTAAACAAACTATCATCTCCGAGTATGATACATGGGAAGGTACTACCCTTAACGAAACCAACAAGGGAGTGGGAAGTAACTCCTTACAGGACGGTGTCATTCCATTAAAATATAAAATAGAAAGTAATAATGCAGGAAATCAGTGTCAGACAGATTGGATTGTATACCGCTATGCCGATGTGTTGACTCTATTGGCAGAAGCCATTGTCAGAGAAGGAAATACAGTTACAACAGAAGCCATTAATTTACTGAATCAAGTCAGAACACGTGCCGGTTTAACTGCATATACAGCTTCTTCTTTCAGCAGTGCTCGTGATTTCCTTGATAAATTATTGATAGAACGTGCACACGAGTTTTATTTCGAAGGGTGCCGCCGTCAGGACCTTATCCGCGATGGTTCTTATGTAGCAACCATGAAACAAAAATGTACCGATTACGGACAAGTGTCTATTATAAACGAAAACTATCATCGTTTCCCAATACCGGAATCAGCTATTATTGCGGGACAAGGGATTATTAAACAGAATCCGGGATATTAGTCATCACATATTTTTAAATTAAAAGAGGAGGTAGTACATCAACACTACTTCAAAGTGGATATTTTGATGTACACTCCTCAGCTAATCATCTACCATGAAATATATTGTTCTTTTTCAGCATCTCCAGTTGAAGAACATAGGGCTAGTCTTACTATGCTCCTTTATGTTTTCCAACCTGCTATACTCCCAATCGACGAGAGAAGTCATCAACTTCGATCACGGCTGGCTATTCAACAGATACGGTCTACAGCCTGATGGTAAACGAATAGATGAGCCTTTTGGGAATGGCAGTCCGGATTCTCCATCTCCTAAAGAGTTAGCCTTTAATGACAAAGACTGGAGGAAATTGGATGTCCCTCACGACTGGGGCATTGAAGGACCTTTCAGGGAAAATCTGGATGGCTATACAGGTAAGCTACCTTGGCGGGGAATCGGCTGGTATCGTAAACGCTTCAACATCAAAAATATAGATAAAGATAAAATGTTTTTTCTTGATTTTGATGGCGTGATGGCCAATGCAGAGGTATATCTTAACGGAAAGAAGATAGGAGAACGTCCCTATGGCTACATTTCCTTCAGGGTAAATCTTACGCCCTATATTCGCTTTGATTCGGAAAATATCATTGCAGTCAGAGTGGATACGGAGAAACTGGGTTCTCGTTGGTATCCCGGAGCAGGTATTTACCGGCATGTCAGATTGGTCAAAACCAACAAGCTTCATATTCCCCAATGGGGTGTATTTATTTCTACGCCCGAAATCAATAGCCAATATGCCACCGCATCCGTGATGGTTCAGTTGGCTAATGGAAAGAAAAAAACGGCTAGAAGCAGTTACACAATTGAAATATTCAAATTAGATAAAGCAAACATTCCCCGAGAAAGAGTTGCAGTGGGAGCTAAAGAGAATATCAAAATTGCAGCAAACGCCATCGACAGTAGCTTAGTATCTCTGAAAGTGGAGAAACCACAATTATGGGATTTGGAAAATACGAACCTCTATCTAGCCAAGGTATCAGTATATGATAGAAAGACGTTGACAGATGTATACGATGTGCCGTTCGGTTTCCGGACTTTGAAATTCACACATAACAATGGATTCCTGTTAAATGGGAAAAGAGTTCAATTGAAGGGAGTATGTATGCATCATGATTTAGGTGCATTAGGTACAGCAATCAACAAGAGTGCCATAGAACGCCAAATCAACATATTGAAGAGTTTTGGCACTAATGCTATACGTACCTCTCACAACCCACCCGCACCCGAGTTGTTAGAACTTGCTGACAAAATGGGAATACTTATTCTCGATGAAGTATTTGACTGTTGGGCTAGTGGTAAAAACGAAAATGACTACGCTGTTCATTATTCCGAATGGCATAAAAAGGACATTGAAGCACTTGTTTGCAGAGACAGAAATCATCCTTCCGTCATTATGTGGAGTTTGGGAAATGAAGTAGAAGAACAGTATCATCCCGAAAAAGGAGTAGTAGCATATCTCAGGGATATTGTGCGGCTTTACGACTCAACTCGCCCCGTCACTTTCGGTGCCTCATATCCCAGTAAAAGTGCTATCAATGGTACAGAACTCCAAGTAGATGTCCATGGCATGAACTATCCTTCGGGGGTTTATGGCGGTCCTGATTTTTATGAAACATTTCTCAACTATCCGGGGCATGAACACTTATCAGGCTTTGCCAGTGAATCCAGTTCAACAATAAGTTCACGCGGAGTTTATTTTCCAAAAGGTTATCAAATTACTTCATATGACTTGAAAGCCCCCAGTTGGGCATCTCTTGCCGATGCCGAATTTGCTGCATTAGACAAATATCCGGCTATTTGTGGTGAATTTGTCTGGACGGGATTTGACTATCTAGGCGAACCGACTCCCTTCAATAGCGATATGAGCGTCTTACTCAACCATGCCGCGCTCAGTGAAGAAGAACTGGCTAAAGCAAAAGAGGAACTAAAGAGAATAGAAAAAGAGCGTCCTTCCTCTCGTAGCAGCTATTTTGGTATTGTCGATCTAGCGGGTTTTCCAAAAGATCGTTATTACTTGTATAAAGCACATTGGATGCCCGACGAGCCTATGGCACATATTCTCCCCCATTGGAATTTTCCGGATAGGATAGGTAAAATAACTCCTGTGTTTGTGTATTCTTCGGGCGATGAAGTTGAACTCTTTCTGAATGGTGAATCTTTGGGTAGGAAAAAGAAAGAACAGTATCAATATAGATTCAAATGGGAGAATGTTATATACACTCCCGGAGAATTAAAGGCCATTGCCTACAAAAATGGCAAACTCTGGGCAACAGAAAGCGTAAGAACCACAGGAGAACCGGCTTTGTTACAAGTCTCCGCCTATAAAGACAAGATAAAAGTAGCTGACAATGAACTGGCTTTTATCACAGTCTCCATCCGTGACAAAACAGGAAGTGTTGTACCAACGGCCAATCATAAGATTAAATGCAAATTAGAAGGTGAAGGTAAGATTGTAGCAACGGATAATGGTGATCCAACTTCACTCATCTCTTTTTCAGCGACAGAGCGCGAAACTTTTAACGGATTCATGTTAGTTGTTATAAAGGCTCATCAAGGAGCAAAAGGAAAACTACGTCTAATTGTGGAATCCGAGAATTTGAAAAGTGCCTCTGTGGATATTAACCTATTATAAATCATTCTTATTTGAACATCATGACAACAAAATTATTAAATATAAAAACAAGACTTTTCAGATCATTGACCAATTTGGGTATGATGATTATTTTATTTTCTTGCAGTTCGTCATCTATCGGAGAAGAACCGATAAACCCTCCTGCTCCTCCTGCTTCATCCGTAGAAAAGAGTGAGTATTATGTTTCCACAACCGGTAATGATGAGAATCCCGGAACACTTACATCACCCTGGCGTACCATTCAAAAAGCTGTCACCACAGTTACCCCGGGATGTATAGTAAATATTATGGGGGGAACATACTATGAAGAAATAAAAGTAACTGTATCCGGAACTGCTGACAAATACATCGTAATCAAAAATTATAATGACGAGGAAGTTATTATAAGCGGCGACAATAAACCCAGAGAACTAATGAATCTCAATGGCGTGAGTTATATAAAGGTAAAAGGGTTAACCTTCGCCGATTGCTTGGGATCATATTCTGTGGGAATAAAAATATCCACTACATCCGACGAGGCTTCTCATCATATTGAGATAGAATCGAATACAATCAGAAACTTATATGCAAATGCCACCGCAACAGTTTATCCGCCGAATGTATATGCCGGAGGAATAACAGTAGCCGGCTATCTGGACTCAAAAGCCATTCACGACATTATAATAAGAGAAAACACAGTAAAAGACTGTCGGACAGGTTGGACAGAAGCCATTTCAGTAACAGGAAACGTAGATGGTTTTCTGATTACTAAGAACGTAGTGACTAATACAGGAAACATCGGTATAGATGCGTCAGGGCATTGGGGTATTTCGAAAAATCCTACCACTGATTTCGCCAGAAACGGAGTCATCTCTGAGAATCATGTTTCATACTGCAAAAGTCCTGTTGAGGGAGGTGCAGGTATTTATTTGGATGGAAGTTCAAATATCCTTGTTGAGAAAAACATTTCGCACAACAATGTTTATGGTATTACCGTAGGGTGTGAAAGGGCAAACAATTTTGTAACTAATAATATAATCAGAAATAACATCTGTTATCACAATGAAGGGTTTGGAATCGGACTAATGGGCTGGTCCCCTGAAGGCAGAATCATAAAAAACTGCCAAGTTGTTAATAACACAACCTTTGGAAATGCGAAAGACAGATTGGGAGAAATAGCCATATACAGCACGGAAAATACTACGATTAAAAACAATATATTTTATTCAACTCACGCAAACTCAAATCTATTATATGTAGATGATAGTCACCTCAATCTCGATATGAATTTTAATCATTATTATTCCAGTTCTCCCGATGTTAAGTTTTACTGGAAGGGTAACATATTTTCAACTTTCGAACAATATAAACAGAACACAGGCTGTGATTTAGCTTCGGCTTTCAGTAATCCTTTATTCATTGATACAGAAGTATTCGATTTTCAGTTACAATCCACATCTCCGTGTATAGATACAGGTGATCCCGCCTATACACCCGCAGAGAATGAACTGGACTTTAATCATAACCCTAGGAAAGTTGGAGCTTGTATTGATAAAGGCGCTTATGAAAAGCAATAATAAAAAAGCGGTTTACTAATATCAAACCTCATACAACAAATCCTCCCCGAAAGTTTTCAATACCAACCTTCGAGGAGGATTTTATTTCATTCTTTTATTCCCATTCTATGGTCGCATTGGGTTTAGGCGACATATCATAGCAAACACGATTCACATTCTTCACTTCTTTCAGAATACGGTCCGTGATTTTCATCAGAACAGGCCAGTCAATCGGTTCAATAGTAGCAGTCATGGCGTCTACTGTATTGACAGCGCGAATGATAACCGGCCAATCGAAAGAACGGGCATTATCACGTACACCAACAGATTTGAAATCGGGCACTACCGTGAAATATTGCCATACTTTTTTATCCAATCCGGCAATCTGGAATTCCTCACGCAGGATAGCGTCGGATTCACGCACGGCTTCCAGACGGTCACGTGTAATAGCACCCAGGCAGCGTACACCCAAACCGGGACCGGGGAAAGGCTGACGGTAAACCATTTCATAAGGTAATCCCAGCTCCAGACCACAGGCACGAACTTCATCCTTGAACAGTTGACGCAAAGGCTCTACAAGTTGGAATTTGAGATCTTCGGGCAACCCACCTACGTTATGATGAGATTTCACCATTTTAGCCGTCTTCGTTCCACTTTCCACAATATCCGGATAAATAGTACCCTGGACTAAGAAGTCGATACCGTCCAACTTGCGTGCTTCTTCTTCAAATACACGGATAAACTCGCTACCGATAATCTTACGTTTTTGTTCCGGATCTTCCACACCTGCCAGTTTATCCAGAAAACGGTCGGTCACATCAAGATAAATAAGGTTTGCCTTCAACTGGTTGCTGAATACTTCAACGACATCCTCAGACTCCCCTTTACGCATCAAACCATGATTCACATGTACACACACCAGATTATCACCGATTGCTTTCAGAAGCAAAGCAGCAACAACAGAACTATCAACTCCGCCGGACAGAGCCAATAATACCTTCTTATCGCCTACTTGACGTTTGATTAATTCTATCTGATCATTGACGAAATTCGTCATATTCCAGTTAGCTTCAGCTTTGCAAGTATCGAAAACGAAAGCCTTCACAGCATTCTTAATAGCTTCAATATCATCTGTGAATTCAGCTAGCTTCACTTCGCAAGCCGCTTTGTCATGGCCGGCAGCCATAACGGGAATCCCCATTGCATAGATAGCCGGATTTACATCAATAGCCACACCATCAATGACATTGTTCGGGCCGCCATTGATAATAATACCCTTCACGTTAGGTAATGCTTTCAATTCTTCCACTGTGATGTCGTGAGGATAAATCTCACTGTAAACTCCTAATGCACGGATGGCGCGAGCCAATACCGTATTCTCATGACTACCCAAGTCAAGGATAACAATCATGTCCTGTTTCATCTGATTCTGTTTTTTTTTATTATGTTATTGTCAATAGTTTCTTTAGTTTCAACTTATCCGCAAATATAAATATTTTAAAAGACAAAAACAAGACACTTTGCTTTATGCCTTCAGCCGTATCACAAACCGGCTTCCTTTGCCTAATTCGCTTTCCACCGTCAGCGTACCGCCATGAGCTTCCACAAAATCTCTCGAAATAGACAGCCCCAGCCCGCTACCTTGCACTTTCGTTCCGGGTACACGGAAATAACGGTCAAAGATACTTTTGTGATAACGAGGATCAATCCCTTTACCAAAATCCTGAACATACAACTCAATGATATTATCTTCTTGCTTGGCACCAATCACTACACGACCGTTTTCTTTGGAATAACGGATAGCATTACTCAATAAGTTAGTCAATACCCAAGCAATCTTTTCACTATCGACAAAGAGTTTACCGATCTTTTCCTCCGGATATTCCACTTCTATCTGAATATTAAACTTATCGGCTTGTACTTGATTGGCCTTGATAGCATACTCTATCAGTTCAATCGGTTTGGTGATCTTGGGCATTAATTGCAGTTTTCCGGCTTCCACCTGAGTCATATTGAGCAATTCTCCGGTGATACCAAGCAAGCGTTCACTATTTTCCTTGATGCTCTTTGAAAGTTGCTCCTGTTCATCATTCAATGCACCGACACGCTTATCCTCCAACAGTTGAAGACTCATCATAATAGCAGCAATCGGAGTTTTCAACTCATGAGAAATAGTAGAGATAAATGTAGTCTTGGCAGAGTCCAGTTCCTTAAATTCCGTAATATTTTTCAGCAAAATGACATCTCCCAGTTTACGAGGTTCATCTTTTTCCGCTTCTGTATTAATGATAGGAACGTAGGACGCTTTGAAATAGCTTTCTTTATTATCAGCATATATTTTCAAAGGTTCCTTTTGTTCGCTTGGTGTCACCAGTTCACGAATCAACCGACGGAGCAGATCATTCTTCAAAGCAAGTTCTTCCGCTGACTTACGAATCACATTTTCACGCTTCAAATTCAGCACATTCAATGCCTCCTCATTAATAAACAGAATCTGCCGGTCCATATTTAAACCGATCACCGGATCATCTATGCTGTTCACAATCGCTTCGATAAATTTCTTAGCGGAGAGAATATCCGAAAGAGTGCTGGCACGATATTCGGTCAACCGTTCCGCCATTCGATTAAAGCTATCGGCAACTTCGCGAAATTCCTCATTCTTATCCATATTCAAGCGCTTTTCGTAATTATGATCGGCTATTTCAAGAATCCCCTCTTTCAGTTCTTTTATCGGTTTACTAATGCTCCGGGGAAGCCAATAAAGCAACACAAGTCCGGTCAGGATACAGATGCTGCCGGTAATGGAAATCCATAGTAACGCACGTTCCAGTCCGGGCATAGCAGCAGGGCTATCCGGTTCCGTTGCCGTTAGAATTTGAAGATTTACAACCGAAAGAGTTACCAGCAGAATAATCATTCCGGCCAACATTCCAATACCAAGAATCAGTTTCGTTTTAATATTCATAACGTTCATACGATTAATATTATGCAAGTATAATCAAATCTACATTAGCTCGTGACAAATTATTCAAAAACTTTCGATATCCCAGTATGGAACAGATAGCATACGGCAATTTCAGGTCAGGGCTACCCATACATACAGTGGATATCTGCTTCTCTTTACAAATCTCCACAATGCTCCCCAGAATATCTCTAGACTGTACCTGAACAACCTCCCCTCCCAACTCTGTCACCAGTTTAAAATGATTCAGCAGATAACGCTGTCTCGCCAGACCAATTCTATCCATGCTCTCTTTCGGTGTCTGAACATACAGGGCGATAAAAGTAGTATTGTACCGGGTTGCCAACTTTGCCGCCTTCCTGATAATTCTCCGCGGTGTTTTCTCGTGACTGCTGATACAAGCCATAAACTTTTCATGTCTTAACCCGACAGCCACTCCCATTACAACCTCATTCTCCACCTTCTTCTCCACCCTCAATGCTACTTCCTTCAAAGCCAACTCGCGCAATTGCAGAATATTCTCAGTTCGAAAGAAATTGTCCAATGCTGTCTGAATCTTTTCCGGACGATATATCTTTCCGGCTTTCAAACGGGCAATCAACTCCTCTGCCGTCAAGTCAATATTCACCACTTCATCCGCTTCCTGAAGAACACTGTCGGGTACCCGTTCTTTCACTTCGATACCTGTAATCTCCTGTACTTCTTCGTTCACACTCTCAATGTGTTGAATATTAATTGCCGAAATCACATTGATTCCCTCGTCCAGCAAAGCCATTACATCCTGCCAACGCTTTTCGTTCAGACTGCCCTCCACATTCGTGTGTGCCAACTCGTCCACAATGACAATTTCCGGATGAATACGGATAATTGTATCTAGGTCCATCTCTTCCAGTTCTTTTTCCTTGTAGACCGCTTCCTGTCCGTTCTCGATGACAGTTTTGCGGGGATGGCTGTATTCCTTCTTGAATCCGTCCAGTTCATTCATGATGACCTGGGCCATGGAATCTCTGCGGTCCAGAATATCCTCATAGCGATAGATGTTTGCCATGGTCTCTTCGTGTTCGTTGATCAGTGCTTCCAGTTCCAGACCGATCAACTTATACAGACGCATCTCTAAGATGGCATTGGCCTGTTTCTCGGTGAACATCAGCTGGGCTGCCATGATCCTGGATTCCTTGGACTTGAACTTGATGCCATCGACCTTACCCTCTACGAGACAGGCTTTTGCCATGGCACGATCCTTGGATCCGCGTAAAATTTCAATGACCAGATCGATCACATTGCAGGCCTTGATCAGACCTTCCTGAATCTCCTTGCGCTCCTGCTCTTTGGCCAATAGATTGGTATATTTTCTGGTAGCCACTTCAAACTGGAAATCTACATTGGCCTTGATGATCTGCTTTAAGCCCATAGTCTCTGGTCTGCCGTTTGCGATAGCCAGCATATTGACACCGAAGGTATCCTCCAGACGAGTCTTTTTATAGAGCATATTTACAAAGTTCTCGGGATCGGCATCCTTACGAAGTTCGATGACGATACGGATGCCTTCCTTGGAAGACTGATTGGAAATGTCTACGATGTCACTGGTCTTCTTTGTCTCCACCAGATTGCAGACATCGTTCAGAAATTTACCGATTCCGGCTCCGATCATGGTGTACGGGATTTCGGAAATGACGATCTTCTTCCGTCCGCCTTTTATCTCTTCCACATCTACTTTTCCACGAATCTTGATCTTTCCGGTTCCAGTCTCATAAATTTCTGCCAGATCATCTTTATTGACGACAATCCCGCCTGTCGGGAAATCCGGTCCTTTGATGTACTTCATCAGCTGTTTTGTCGTGATGTCATTGTTCTTCATGTATGCCTTAACCGCATCCACAATCTCTCCCAGGTTATGTGTCGGAATACTGGTTGCCATACCAACTGCGATCCCTTCCGCAGCAGAAGGTTCGGAATTCTTACCGGAAGAACTGCCGGCTCTTTTTCTGTCTCATCAAAATTCGGTACAAAATCAATGATATCTTTGTCCAGATCGGCAAGATATGCCTCCTGTGTGATTTTCGCCAGTCTTGCTTCAGTATAACGCATGGCTGCAGCCCCGTCTCCTTCAATGGAGCCGAAGTTTCCATGACCATCTACCAGGATCATTCCTTTTTTGAATTCCTGTGCCATAACAACCAACGCTTCATAGATCGAGCTGTCTCCATGTGGATGATATTTACCCATGGTATCCCCGACAATACGCGCACATTTACGGTATGGTCTGTCATAACGGATTCCCAGCTCATACATGTCATAGAGTGTTCTTCTCTGTACCGGTTTCAAACCATCCCTGACATCCGGGAGGGCTCTGGAAATGATAACACTCATGGCATAGTCAATATATGATTTTTTCATCAGCTCCGAATATTCCGTCCGGATGATCTGTGACTCTTCCATTTTCTCTTACCTCTTCTAGTTTATGTTTTCTGATACACAGACTTTCCCCTTTTGAAAATCCATGCCTTTCCGATCTGTTTTTAAATATCCAGTTCTGCCTCTGTCGCATTTTCATAAATAAATGCGCGGCGCGGCGGAACTTCTGTTCCCATCAGCATCTCTGTTACACCGGATGCCATACGTGCATCCTCGATCTCGATCCGGTTCATCATTC
>ERZ773195.1548-NODE-1548-length-16645-cov-3.645449_pt1 | contig 16645 bp, 9 predicted proteins | sample MGYA00580530_ERZ773195 | MGnify/ENA primary metagenome ERZ773195 (study PRJEB29015, sample SAMEA2737751) | human gut metagenome | biome: human gut; feature: human-associated habitat; material: faeces | place: China | collected 2012 ...
CGCGGACTGCATCAACTTTTGGAATCCTTCCACTGATACAGTTTTTCAGTCTTTTTGACATGCTTTCAGGGTCTGAAAAAATGGTATGGAAGCTCTCATACTGCAGCATCAGAAAAAGCAGTACCGGCATGACAATGTTGAACAATGGAATAGATTTTCTTTTTCTTTTGTCCGTTAAACACTTGATTTTTTGTGGGATTGTATATTGAAAATGGATATCCCCTGTTTTTCCTGAAATTCACAGGCAAAACCAGGGATTATATTTTTAAAAGCGAAATCTCTGTCTTTAAGCCAAGGATTACTTTCTGAGAAAGACCGAATATACTGTTTTTCTCAGATTCGCAGGCATCAGGATTACAATTCCACGGACTATGACAGATGCCAGAAATTCCAGTAAATTAATGTATCCGCTATTTAACATGATTTTCCGAAACTCTGCCATATCTTTCAAGTATGAAACTCCTCCGCGCCTCGCATACATGCCATTACCGACTCTCATGTACACTAGCACTTCAGATAGATTATATCCCTTCATCCCGCCTGAGAGCATACGGAGCCATAGATAATAATCCTCAAATCCATGAAAATCCATGTAACTTCCAGCTTTTATGACATCACTTTTTTTAAACATAACTGCCGGATGATTAAAAGGATTCCTTTTTTTTGCATATACCGCTATCTTTTCTGATGATTCCGGAACATATCTGACAGTACCTGCCTGTGCTGTATCATCCATAAATTCCTGCACAGCTCCACTGATAATCGATACATTATTTTGGGCAAAAGCTTTTAACTGCCATTCACAACGCTCTGGAACACTGATATCATCGCTGTCCATTCGTGCAACCAGTTCATTTTTACAATAAACCAGTCCTTCTTTGAGTGCTTCTCCCAGTCCTCGGTTTTCAGGCAGTTGAACTATCTGAAAACATTCCGGATACTCCTGCTTTTTTTTTTGGAGTACCTGATTTAATTCATCCCCCAGCAATCCATCACATACAATCACGAAATCCTGCGGTGGTACTGTCTGGGAGAGCATGCTGTCAATGCTTTTTTGCAAATACTCAGCTTTTTCTTTTCTATATACAGACATTAAAACGGAATAATTCTGTTCTATCATTTATATCACCATACTTTTTCGTTTATAAACTATCCATGATCCGAAGCAGCTTCGTACCATAATCCGCATCTGCTGCCCAGCCTTTTCCATATGGATTCTGCGGAATCGCAAGCCACTCCACGTATCTGGCTGTTCCACGCGATACATACTGGAAACGCTTATCCACACATGCATTGTTTAATCCATCTGTACTTGCGTATGCTTTTAAGTGCTGTACCTGCGCACGGAGTCCGGTTCTTACATCTGCAAAAGTCTCACCTGCTGCACCGCCACCGACTGCACCGAGTCCTCCAAAGTTACACTGACTCGGCTGCACATCACCGCCGAATTGTAATCCTCCGGTCTCTAACATAACCTGTGCAAATAATACATCTGCTCTTACACCCTCGGCTTCTGCCTCTTCTTTTAAGATCTTAAAGAATGCCTCCGCAGAATCTGCTCCCTTATCACGGTAAGTATCTGCCGGGAAGGTATAACGTTTATTGTAGTAAGATACCATCTGGTCGACTGTCACACTGCTTGTACCCATGATCTCATGCGCTGCAGCTTTTGCTTTTACCGCTGACCATGGTCCGTACATACGGATTCCGTTGCTTAAATCTTTGTATGCTCTTACTTTATAGTAATATGTCGTTCCCTGTACCAGATTACTGTGTGTAAAGGATGTTGCACCAGAAGTCTGTAATGTGGTATAAGTTCCTTTTTCGCTGACCGCACCGGCAAGTTCATAGCCACTTGCATTTGCAACACTGTTCCATGAGATATTTAATACATTATTATCTCCGAGTGTGATAGAATAAATACTTCCCTGTTTTAAGACTGCAACCTCTGTTACCTTACTATAACTTCCTCTGCCTGCACTGCCTTTGATCTTATAAGTTGCTGCAATTTTATAGTAATACGTATTGCCGCTCTTTACGCCCTTATCCGTGTAAGTCAGTGTAGATCCGGATGAAATTGAAGCGATCTTTTCAAATCCACTGTTTGACTCGTCGCTCCGGTAAATATCATACCCCTGTGCTTTTGAAACTTTCTTCCAGCCAAGTGTGACCTGATTTTTGCTGTCACTTGTGATCTGGGAGAATACCACCTGTTTGATCGTCCATGCCTTCTGTGCTTTTGAGAAAGATGCCACACCGTTTTTAGCACTGTTGCTCTTATATGCACGAACCTGATAATAGTAAGTTTTTCCGGCTTCTAATGTTTTATCCTCATATTTTTTCGTATTTTTACCTTTGACCTGTCCGACCTTTTTATAACCACTGTCTTTTGACGTACTCCGGTAAATCTGATAACCGGATGCCCCATCCACAGCTTTCCATTCCAGTCTTACGGAAGTACTTCCGGTTGCCTTTACTGCTGTAATGGATGTAGTTTTCAAAGTCTTTGCCGACACAGCTGCCGAATTACCGCTGTATCCTTTTTTGCCATTTACCTTGTTGATCGTCTCTATCTTATAATAGTAGGTCTTTGCAGTTTTTAACTTTTTATCCTGATAGGTCGTATTATTTTTTCCTTTTAAAGTGGCAACCACTTTATAAGTACCATTCTTTGACGTACTGCGTTTGATCCGGTAGCCGTAGGCACCGCTCACTGCTCCCCAGTTTACTTCAATCTGATTACTTCCATTTGAAACAGCATACTTGATCTTTGCCTTTTTCGCTGTTCTTCCTTCCATGGACGCTGAATCACCGCTATAACAGATATTGTCTCCTGTCTTTACCATAGTCTCAACCGTGTAATAATAGGTCTTTCCTGCTTTTACACTGGTGTCTTTGTAGCTGGTCGTGTTTCCGGATTTAATCGTCTTAACAACTTTGTAAGTACCATCTTCATCGGTACTTCGTTTGATGCGATAACCATAAGCTCCTGTGATCTTATTCCACTTGATCGTCAAGGTCTTTTCATTTGTGGAAACGATTGATGTGATTTTTGTGCGCTTTGCAGTTTTTCCTGCCACCGCGTCTGATGCACCGCCGTATCCTTTTGTACCGCTGTTGACATTATATGCTTCGACCTTATAGTAATAGGTCTTTCCTGCTTTTACAGTATCATCTGTGTAGGATGTTGTCTTTTCTCCTGATACTGTATCTATTTCACTATAACCACTATCTTTCTTTGTGCTGCGGGAAATGATATATCCCTTTGCACCGCTTACCTTATTCCAGGAAATTTTTAATACTTCCTCATCCGAGGATGTGATTCCTGTAATTTTTGCTTTTGCAAGTGTCTTTGCAGATTTTGTGGAAGAATATGCACCGACACCCTGTCTGCCATTGTTTGTATTGTAAGCCTGTACTTTGTAGGTATATGTTTTGTTATTGGATTTTACAGTATCTGTGTAAGTGAGTGTACTGCCGGATTTTACCGTGCCAATCTGATAAAATTTACTGTCACTGCTGTCCTGACGATAGATCAGATATCCCTCTGCTTTAGAAACCTTTTTCCAGGTCAGGGTAATCTTCTTTCCACTCTTTGCCTTGATCTTTGTGAGGTTTGTTTTTCCTAATGCCACACCTGAGATGGGTTTAGAATACTCTCCTGCAGTTCCATCGTTAAATACCGGACGGACCAGATAGTAATATTTTGTCCCTGCCTTTACGGTATCATCAATATAAGATGTAGCATCCGATACTTCGTCAATCTTAGGATAGTTTGTATCATTCACAGTATTACGATAAATTTCATAATAATCGACATTATCGAGACCTGTCCATTTTAATCTAAGACTACCATCCGCTCTCGACTGCGTGTAATTGAGCGTTACGGTCTTTGCTCCTTTTGTCAGACCGAAATACTCTGCGATCGCAGTTGCATCCGCAACACCGAGTGCCTTTAATTTTTCATCAGAACTTAAATATGTATAATAATCATTTGCATTGTCCAAAAAGGCATGCTCGATGATCAGACCAGGAATGCCATTATTTTTACAACGACGGATCAGACCGTAATAATCTGCTGCAGAACCATCCGGATATTTATCATAAGATGCATTTCTAATCAAAGTTCCACGATAATTCAATCCAAGTGCTGCCAATTTATCGCATATTTTCTTTGCAAGTGCCTGTCCATTGCTTCCTACCTGTGCATTATAGTTGCTGTTCGGATAATAAACTTCCACACCTCTCGCTGTTCCGTTTGCAGTATTTAAATGGAAACTTACTAACACATTTGCCCCCACATTCTTTGCAAGGTTTGCACGGGCATCCAGACATGCAATATAATCTCCGCCGCCTGCCGGACAGCTTGCACTCTCTCTTGTCATATAAACAGTAATACCATTATAGGTAGATAATTCTTCTTTACAATATGTGGCGATCTTAAGTGTCAGATCCGCTTCCTGTACTCCAAAACCGGATGCTCCTGCATGGGTGCCATCATGTCCCGGATCGAGTACGACTTTCACATTACTGTTCGCACCTTTTAAGTTATCTGCAACACTGGCGACAGCCTCTGAGATTCCCTGCTCCAGCACATTTTCCACAGTGTTTTCGGAAATAACTTCTCCATCTGCGCTCATAGTAACAACATCAGCATCCACATCCGCATAGGCATCTTCATCATAAAGTACCTGATCCGGGTTCGTCTCTGCCTGTTCATTGACACCAAATCTTACATCCATGCCAAGGTCTGATAGCAGGATTTCCTGTTTTGTTTTCTCCTGTGTAAACTGCACGGAAGTGATCTGATACTCTCCTGCCTGTCCATTTTCAGAAAAATCCATGGTAAAACGGATCATATCTTCTTCTGTTCCGGCTGCTTTGACCTGATAGGTTTTTCCGGTGGTCAGATTCTTATAATTTAAGACGATATCCGAAAGCTGCTCATCGCCTGTTCCAAGACTTAAGACCACATTCTGCGTTCCCGGTGTCTCAACGTACGGTGACTCTACCATCATGTAGTTAAGTTCTGCTGCCTGGACAGTCTCTGTCTCCGCAGTCTCCGTTTCGGTCGGCTCTTCCGTTTCTGTAGTTCCTGTTTCGGTCTCAGTCGGCTCCCCGGTTTCCGTAGTTTCTGTTTCGATTGTTTCTGTCTCTGCCGGTTTCTCTGTTTCCGAAGTTTCTGTCTCTGCCGGCTCTTCTGTCTCAATCGTCTCTGTTTCGATTGTTACCGTCTCGGTCGTTTCTTCTGTCTCTGCTGTTTCTTCCGTTTCAGCTGCTTCTTCTGTCTCTGCCATCTCCGTTCCAGTCAGCTCTTCTGCTGCATTCCCAGTGTTTTCTGTCTGGGCTGATTTCTCTGACGGTGATGTTTTCTGCGTGCTTTCTGTCTGAACTGCACTGTCTTCTGCTGCACGTACATCTGCAGGCAGTGCTGTCATACTCACGCAGACTGCCATGATTACTGCTAAAATCCTTTTTTTCATTTTCCTTACCCTCTTGTATATTTTTTGACACTATTTAATGTGTAATGTACCATATAACGCAATGCATTTAGCCGGTTCTTTCCTATAAAACGGTAAACTTTCCACTGCATTTTAGCTGACTTGTATTTATTGCGCGACTTTCCGTCACTGCTCCACATAATCCCGTGCATTATAAACCGGCATAATAACAGATATCTGTACTTCGCTTGTCTGTTCCATCTCTATGATTCCTTTTTGATCGCTGTCGTTTGCTTTTCATCTACACCTTCTGTGTTTTCTTTCTGAAACATAATCTTAAATGTCATAAGCATTAATTTCACATCTAACCACGCTGAATATGTCTGTATATAAGTCAGATCCAGTTTTAATTTATCATATGGTGTTGTATTATATTTTCCATATACCTGTGCATACCCTGTCAATCCGGCTTTTACTTTCAGGCGGAACCGAAATTCCGGAACAATTTCTTCATATTTTTCAGCAATTTCCTGTCTTTCCGGTCTAGGACCAACAAAAGACATTTCTCCCTTTAAAATATTAAAAATCTGAGGAAGCTCGTCTAAATGCGTTCTTCGAATTATTTTTCCAACCGGTGTGATCCTGTCATCATCTTTTTTGGCAAGCTGTGCTCCCTGTTTTTCCGAATCTACTTTCATGCTGCGAAACTTGATAATCTGAAACGTCTCGCGGTCTCTCGTCAGACGCTCCTGCTTATAGAATACCGGTCCCCCATCATACAGTTTGATTGCAACTGCAATGACCAGTAAAAACGGCGATGAAATAACAATCGCGAGCAGTGCAAACACGATATCCATAGTCCTCTTTACAAATCTCTGCTCTATCGTAAGTCCCTGATTTCTTGACAACATAAGAGGTGTATCAAACAAATGGATTCGTTCCGTTCCATTTAAAATAATATCCGATATCTTCGGTGTAATATAGGTTCTTTTATTCTGATCATAACAGAACTTTAAAATTTTATTACGGATACTTGCCGGAAGATCACATAAAACTACCGCTTCATACTCTAATATTTTAGAATACAATGCCTCATATCCCATATAGGCGCTGGCAGTTGCACAAACATTGTACTTATCTTTTCTGGAATTAATCTTGGAAATCAGTTCTTCCGGAGAATGTTCCCCGTATATTACGATCATACGTCTTGGCGGATATAATCTGACATAAAAATATCTTACAACAAAAACGGTAGGCAGTGTCACTGCAATCTCAGCTGTCGTCAATAACAGAAGCGGTGATGCTGACATATAATCATTTGCAATCATACAAATCTGAAAATACTCGATAATATTTGCAAACAAAATTCCAAGGATCTGCGACAAACAAATATCTGTAATTCTAAGGTATCCGATCCGGTATCCGCCAAATGTACGGATAAAAAAGAACAATACCAATGCATACATTCCGATTACTGCCCAGTTTCCTCTATTCCAGAACTTATCCTCCAATTCCGGCACATACATTTTATACCATATAAATGCAAACATTGCTGTCTCAGCCACAAGCATTACAAAATTAGCAAATAAATTCAGCAAATGTTTATATCTTTCCCTTTTCCTCATGAAGTACCTCACATTCATACCTTTGCATAATCTATATTATTTTATCATAAAACCCAACCTTTGAATATATCTTACCAGAATTTTCATAAAATCTTAAAAATACCCCGGCAGGATGTATGATGATCATCCCACCGGGGTATCTCTTTTTACTTTTATTTTGCTTTTGTCTTTACGGAAACAACGGAAGAATAACTTCCATATACTTTCTTCCCATTCACTTTGCGGTATGCACGGATCTTATAATAATAGGTCGTCGATTTTTTCAATTTACCGTTTTTGTAAGATGTCGTACTACCTTTGGATATGGTCTTTACTTTACTACATTTTCCATCTTTACTGTTGCTGCGGTAGATCTCATAACCGCTTGCACCTTTTACCTTTGACCAGGTCAGTTTTACATTCTTTGCATCCGACGCTTTTGCCTTTAACGTCGTCTTTGCCGGAACCGCCTTTGCAGATTTTACATTCGAAAATCCACTGGTCTGTTCTCCATTCTGTGTCTTAACAACCGTCTTGATCTTATAATAGTATGTTTTTCCGGTTTTTACACTGCCGTCTGTCCAGGAACTAGTGCCTACACTGTTGATGGTTTTGATATTCTGATAATCCCCATCCTTTGCTGTACTGCGGTAGATCTGATAAGAAGTCGCAGCCGGTACAACTTTCCATGAAACTTTCAGTTTATTGTATGCTGTCGATTTTACGGAAGTCACGCTTGTTTTTCTGTTCTCAATTTTATTAACACAGAGCGTGTATTCTTTTTCCACCGCATTTTTCGCAAATGCCTGCACTTTCAGGTAATAGGTTCCCTTGCTTAATTTGACAGCCTTTGACTCTGTATAGGTACTGCCGGCATAGGAATAGATATGATCATCATCTTTTCTGCTCACTCTCTTGCCGTTTGCATTATAAAGTGTCACATACCAGCTTCTTCCCGCATCATTGATCTTCTCGTGTGCCAGACTAAAGTTGATATACTGCGCTTTTGTGAGTGTAAAGCGATAGCAGTCTTCATCTGACGTATATCCTGTGATCACACCGTTTACCGCTTTGCCGACTTTTATGTTATCTGCCGAAGCCCAGTCACCGTTGTTCTCTGTCTCCCAACCGGAAGCCGCTTTCTGTGTCATGCAGATCGTATAGTCGCCGGTATAAAGTGTAGATGCCTGGCTGACGCATACGTAATATTCCCCTGCATCCAGTCCTAATTTACAGGATGTATAAGAAGTCTCTGTCCCGGTATTCGTAAATTTATAAATTTCACTGTTATCCTTATTGTAAAGAACAACATTATAACAGCTTGCTGTACTCTGACTGTTTTTATGTCCAAACTTAATCTGCAGATAGCCTGCTTTTGACATTTTGATCTTATAGTAATCTTTGTCTGAGGAACTGCTTGTGCTTCCGTAATAGGTTTTTCCGTTCTTTACGGTATTTGCAGTGGCAGCAGAATCATTCGACTCCACTTCCCTGTCACTTGCTGTCTTTGCTATAATACACACATCATAGTTTACAGGATAACTCGTTCCGCTCAATAATGTTCCCGTCGTATTTCCGGTTCCTGCGATCTTAATGTAATACTCACCTTTCGGCAATCCAAGGTTCGGCGTGGAAATGCTTGTGTCCCCGCCACGGATCTTCGTAGTGTAGACTTCTGTATACTGGTCTTTGTCCACTTTACGGATCACGCTGAGCACAAACATGTTTGTTGTTTCCTGTCCGCTCACAACCGGATGCGTCAGTTTCACATTGATATAACCATTTGCAGAAAGTGATGTTTTAAAATAATCTACATCGCTGTAAGTACGGATATCTCCGCTGTATGTCGTGCCGGAAACAGCCGTATTTGCTGTATCGTAAGTATCATTGCTCTCGTGCTCCCAGGTACTGCACGCCTTAAAGGTAGTTTTGATCACATAGTTTCCGCCGTAATATGCATTCTGACCTGCCACTTTAATATAATATTTACCTGCTGACAGTCCCAGTTTGATGGAATCCGTGGATTCATCTTCCACTTTACTGGTCATTTCGTAGATCGAATTGCCGGAAGTATCACAGACTGTAACTGCATAAATAGCCTTATTCTGCCGTCCTGTAACTTTCGAATGCTGCAGATTGATCACGATATATCCGTCTTTTGTTGTCTGAAAACCATAATAATCAGAATCACTGACACCATACAGACTTCCGTAAACTGCCTTGCCTGATGTCATTGTGTCTGCTGTATTTATATCATCATTGCTCTCGCTCTCCCAGTTGTCTGCATTCGTCCAGGATGCCTTCAGCTTGTACGTCTCTCCATTTGCTCCCTGAACTGTCAGTGAACCTGACGCATCCATATATTGGATTCCTGATACTTTCAGATAATAGGTTCCGGCGTCAAGTCCAAAATTAACCGACTCGGTTTTCTCCTCGTCTTTTTTACTCGTCATTGTATACATCGTATTTCCGGCAGCATCACAGACTGCCACGCTGTAAATATCTGTTGAAAGCCTGCCGCTCACTTTATCGTGCTGTAACTGAAATGAAAGATATCCTTTTGTGGTGGATGTGATCTTATAATAATCGGTATCCGATGCAGAGGAAATGCTTCCTGTTATCGTCTGACCCAATCTGTCATAATTATCTGCTGTGGCAATCGTATTATTTTGTTCTGTCTCACAATAGGTATCTTCATACTGTACGCTGAAGCTGTAAGCTGCAGACCCGGCTGTAGTAAATCCTATGTTTCCGGTAATCTGTACATAATAGGTACCGGCTTCCAGTCCTATCTTAGCTGTCTGATTCTGTGTATCTGAAAAACTGCTGTCCACAGAAACCATTGCGCTGCCATACTGATCTGCAATAAAATCGATTTCCCAGGCTGCACTGTTGTTTGTGCCCGATAAATTCACATGTGCAAATTTCAACTGTACCATACCGGCTTTGCTCATCGTAAATTTATACCAGTGTCTACGTGATGTACTCGACGTAGTTGCATTATAAGTTGTATTCAGTCCAATCGATGTTGCTGCCGCATAGGTACTTCCCGGAGTCACATTTCCGTCTTTCTTTAGAATATCCTCACTTTCTTCTTTCTCCGTGTCTGCCGCTTCGGTATCCCCGATGAGTGCCTCTGTACTTTCTGTATCGTCAGTCATCTCTGAATCTTCTGTTGCCTGCGTACTCTCTGTATTTTCAGTCGTCTCAGGAATTTCTGTACTCTCTGTATCTGCCGGTATCTCAGAACTTTCTGTACTCTCTGTATCTGCCGGTATCTCAGAACTTTCTGTGCTCTCCGTATCTGCCGGTATTTCAGAGGTTTCTTCTGATTCAGTAGTTTCTGTCACTTCTGCTTTGCTCTCTGTTCCGGCTTCTTCTGTCTCAGCTTTTTCTCCAGCTCCGGTTTTTTCCGTTGTTTCAGAGTCTTTCATAGCCTCCGCCGACTCCGGAACCTCTGTCAGTTCCGTAAGTTCTGTTACCTCTGTTTCATTCTGCCCACCGGCTGCATATACCACCTGCTCCGCCGGAACCGCTGTCATGCAAAGACTTAATGCCATAAGCCATGCAGCAATTCTTTTCCCTGCCTGATGTCTTTTTTTCATTTGGATCTTCCTCCTTGTTTCTCAAACAAACCATTTCCAAAATCTGATATCACAAATTATTTATATTCTGTGCTGAAACTGTCTCCCGCACATTTTATGATCTTGCCTGATTCATTCTCAAATACTGTTTCCTGTCCATCCAAATAATACTGATTTTCCTGATAATAAGAATCGCCATACAATACTGTAATATACTTGATTCCAAGTTGATTTAAATTATCGAGATTTTCTTTCGGATTAAAATTCCATGTATAACAATCCGTAGACTTCTGTTTGGTTTTCTGCCGGTAAATGATAAAATCAAGGCAGGATTCCTTTGCTGCCATCAAAGGTACCCTTTCATTCTTTAAATGTTTCTTCACATACTTATACAGTTCTAATTTTCCCTCATCATAACCATTTACATATGGAAGTATCTTGCACCAGCTTTCTCCCGGGAATGTCAGGATCGCAGCACGTTCATTTTCATACACCGCTTTACACAGTGAAAAATAATTTTCATACTGCTGATAGATCTTATCCTCTTTATCCACAAAAATCTTCGTGATGCCATTTTTATCCATCTTGACAAGAATATCCATCAGTTCTCTGTTATACGGCTTATATTTTCTCGTATTCTGAGCCCGCATGCCATCAAACCAGTAAAAAGTCCTGTCATCAGCCACCAGCGCCGGGATCTTATCATCATCGAGTTCCTCTGCCGCATAAGACATCACTTCCATAAGATCTGGTAAAATCGTGTATTCCCCATAGTCTTTCTGTGATGTATCTAGATTATTCCAATAGATTGCCAGAAAATGTTTCGGTACGGATGCCTCATTATATCCGGGATCAAATTCCCACATGTTCATATCATAATTTGTAAAAGTAAATAACGCAAGTATTCCAATAAATCCAACATATGCATAAAATCCTGCAAGCTGTTTTTCATCTGCAAGGATATCTGCTGCCATCACGCAAAGCAGCCAGCCGAACAGCCAGAGATTATAGTAGATCTTAAAATAATAATAAAATGACATCATGTGATTTATCAGAAATCCGTACATCACACAGGTGCATACCACCATAAAAAGTGCCATCACAGGGATCGCCGCCGGATATTTCTTTTTTTTCAGCAGATAAAACAGTACGATAAATGCTGCCGGTATGAAATAGATCAGATCTGCATACACGGAATGATACATTCCGCCCGCCTTGCTGACGTAAGTTATCATCTTGTCAAAAGAGCCGCCCCATTTATCCATAAATAAGACAAATACTGCTGCCGCTGCAATGACTACGACAACCAAAAATCCTGCTATCATTTTTTTGTTTATCTTTTTTTGCCGGATCGCGAGTACAAATAATGCCAGGATCACCGCCGCTGAATTGAGCGGGATAAACAGTGCATTACAACATGTATTTGCGTACAATGCAAACAGCAGTAAGATCACATTGCACTTATAATTTTTCGGATACCGCTCCAGCAGAAGCAGGGCATAGACTAAAAGCATCAGTATCATAACACCAATACTCCAGTATACAAATCCGCCTGTCATGTAACTGTATGCAGGATATCCCCAGAAATATCCCAGTGCAAACACCGGTGCAAAAATCCGCACGATCTTTTTCTCACTGACCGTGATCATCAGTACATAACACATCCACACTTCCAGCACATGCATGAAAATATCCGCAAAAATAAACGCTTTATAATATTTTGAAACGATCAGGATCGGACTGAATATCTCAATAAACATTGCATTGACAAATGCAGAAAAATAAATGTGCTTGCCTAAGACTCCCTGCTTTACAATGACCATTGCATCATTAAAATGATTTGCCGGATCTGAATTGATATAACTCAGCCGCAAATATGGAGTAAACATATGTAGTGAAACTGCAATCACGATTCCTGCAAGAACTGCTAATACAGCAATATCTGTTATCCTCACAAATATCCGCTGCATTTTTTTCTTTTTAATGATCATTCCCCATAACAGGAGCACCGCTGCCGCCATTGAAATACATGTGGATTTAAGATTCACCGGTATTCCCACCAGTTGAAACATGAACGCCCAAAACGACTGATAACAGAAAATAGCCATAATTCCCATCACTGCCACTTTTATCATATTGATCTTTCCATCAATTTTCGGTACCAGTATTATCCCCATTAAAAATGCAAGAAAGAGCAGCACAAAAATTACTGATATTATCATATGTAATCCTCATTCACAAATATTTTTTTCACATCTGCAGTAAATTGCTGATGTTCATTTCTAATATAACTTCTGTAACCGTCAAAATCAACCTTGTGCACATCAAAATTACAGATACAATCCCTGATGCATGATATAATATCTTCTTTTTTCGCACATGACTCATCAAATTTATATGTTTCCGGAATACATACATCCTCCGCGAATGCCGCGGCTCCCCTCTTTCCAGTGATAACGATACAGCCGGAAATTGCCGCCTCCCTTGGTATTCTGTCTTTCCCCGGATGATTTCCAAAATCGATATAAACCTTGCTTTTACTCATGCAGGAACGCATCTCTTCCGTCGTCATCCCGATCAGCGGTACCCACCTGAGATCCTGTGCCATCTCACGGAGCGCCTTTGTGAATGCAGCCCCTTTTTTGGGATTATAAAGGACTACATCTTCTTTCTTTTCGCGAAGTGCCGCTTCTTCCCCGGCAAGGTAAATATCATTTACATAATCAGACAGATAACGTACCTGCTTCCCGCTAATCCCGATCGTTTCCAGATAATGGATCGCATAGTAAGACTGACACAGATGCATCTTTGCCTTTTTTACAAAATCCGTTTTATCTTTCAGTTTTCCGGTGAGCAAGGCTTTTATGGCGCGCAATGTGCCATTTGCACGCCTTCTATCCACAAAACTGTTATGAATCAGATAGTTATCCACAGAAAGCCACCAGATATACACGGAAAGATTCTGATATCTCGCCGTTCTCTCACAGTAAATCTCCGGCACAACTAAAATATTTCCTTTTTCATCCTCTATCTCTTCCTCACGCAGATAACCGTCCGTATATTCCAGAAAAGCGGGATTCATGCCAGGATGTTCTTCTGATATCTCAGTATAAACAATTCCTGCAGGAACTTTCACATCCGTCAGGGTCTTTACAAGCTGATGCAGAAGTTCTGTTCCGCCGGTCTTTACATCCGCCGGACATAATACGTAGATCATTGTTTTTCTCTCCTTAATAATGTCTGCTTATACTCCATGCAAACTGGATTGCGAAGCATAATGCATAAAGCAAAATATGAGACCACCCCTGTCACTACTGTTGCTGCAAGCCGCAGAAATTCTCCATTTGCCATGCTCATGACAATCCATGTAAGTGCCCCCATAAAAGCTACCGCGATCACGGTTTTTGCCAAATATCCTCTTCTTAATCTTACCTGAATGTGTTTCACGGAAAAACATACACAGCAGACAGTAACCAGTGCTTCGCTGATGACCGATGCCGCTGCCGCACCATTCTGGGCAAACCGCGGAATCATGGAAAAATTAAGACAGACATTTGACACTGCCCCAACGATCGTACAGAAAAGAAGCTTTTTTTCCTCTCCAAATGTTAAAAGCACCTGTGTCCCAAATAAATTGCTGAACCCAAGCGCGAGCGTTAAAAGTGCCGCGATCCGGAGTGTCTCCCCTGCCGGTGCAAAACTTTCGCCAAACATCACGACCATCAGATCATCTGCTGTCAGCATCAGCCCCACACAACATGGCAGGAACAAAAACAGCATGATCTCAAATACCCTGCTTACGATCCGTCCACACGATTCATCATCACCTTCCATATGATACTGGCTTAAATGCGGAAGTAATGTTCCCCCGATTGCTGTAATGACTGTAATGATGATCTTCACGACTTTCATCGCATTTGTATAATAACCAACGTTTTTTTCATCACACAAAAGTCCAAGCATCGAGGTGTCTAACATCGTATAAAGTTCGATCGCGACTGTCGTTCCGAGCATGATAAAGATCGGTTTCATATGCGGCAGGATCTTTATGCCATGGCATGTCAGACGGATACCAAACTTTCTTAACTGCAGCATATTGATAATATAATTTGCCCCTGTCGTCAAAACGATCACAAGCATATACCGCACATAATCTTCACTGCTCCGGATAAACACAAAGATTGCCGCAAGTGAGATCACTTTTACAACAAAACTGCGGATTGCAATATATTTGAATGCCTCCTGCCCCTGATAAAACCAGTCTACATTAAACGCATTAAATATGATCAGAAGTCCTGCCGCAAGTGAGATCATCTTACGTGAAGAAAAATACGGCAAATTCAGGATCAGTGCATAATACAGTGCCGTACAGATCAGCGTGGAGATCAGATTGATAAAAAAGAGAGACGAAAAAAGTTCCTTTGTCTGCTCCTCATCCTTACGCCTTCTTGCAATCTCCCTGATCCCGTAATTGGGGATTCCAAGGGATGCTGCCAGTACAAAATACTGCGCGATATTCTGTGCATATGCAACTTTTCCGACTCCATCCGACATCAGTACCCTTCCAAGGTATGCTGCAGAAACCAGCGGAAAAAGCGCATCCAGGAGTTTATAAATTACATTGTAAACTGAATTTTGAAATAATCCGTCATGTTTACTCATATTTTTTCATCAGTGCCAGAAATGCCCGATAGGATTTCGTGATATTCCCGAAATAAAAAATCTTCGCATCACAAAAATCCTGCATCACAAAATTTGTGGACACTGCCTCCTTGTGCATGCAGCCAATCTCCGGTGCATACAGTAATGTCATGCCGTATTTTCCGGCAAGGTAATAAAGGATCTCTTCCTCCGCATAGAGAAATGTCCCATCATAAAATCCGTCCATCTGTTTGAAAAAATCTTTCGAAAAAACAAGACAGCAGCCATGTAATAGAACATCCTTCATCCGCTCGTCCACGCGGCTGTCCGCCGATACGGACTTTCCGTCCTCCTCACGCGTGGTAAGATTCTTACTGCCATCTTTGACATCGCGCCCCGTTTCATCCGACACGACACCATAATGGCCTGCAATGGCTTTCTTTAAATGAAACAGTTTGATCAGCTGGAACATCTTACATTTCGCCCAGGAAACCAGGATCTGTTTCCGCATATAATTTAACGTGTACTGCCTGTTTCTCGCCACCGGATTAAAATGTCTGGTGCGGCTTGCATCCACAATATCCCCGCCTAAAATATCAAAGCGCTCTTCCTTATAGATTTCCCGCAGCTTCTCACAGTAATCTTCCTGTTCAAAAATAATATCGCTGTTTGCCGCCACGATAAAATCCGGTTCAAAATGAGACCTTGCATACCGGATGCCAAGATTGTTGCCGCGTGCAAATCCAAGGTTTTTCTCACTTGCGATCACATGCACTCTTTTTTCCCCGGCAAATTCTTCCCGAAGCGACTCCTCACTGCCATTGCCGGAACCGTTGTCCACTAAAACAATGCGGATATCCTGCCCCTGCTGCGTCTTTAGAATGGACTCCGCACATGCGGCCGCCTCACGCCAGGTCTTATAATTTAAAATCACAAAACAGATCGTTCCCATATAAATCCTCATTCAAATATTGCGATGATCATGCCGGCTTTCTACGCGCCGGAGTATCTCGTCTTTGTTCCAAGTATAATACGGATATACGGTGTAATGGAACGCACAATGGCCGTTCCAAGTCCGAAGTTTTTATGCAGAAAATGGAACCAGTCGCGGAATGGAAGTCCCTTGCGGCTCTCCTTTAGACGGATCCGTTCCATGCGCGGCAGCGTCTCATCCTGCCAGGTTTTCTGCAGTGTATTATCATTGCACTCGCCGACAAACTTTGGATAAATATGAATTTTATATCCAAGTTTACTGATCTGTAACCCGTAATCAAAATCACCGATACTGTGCTGGTAAAATGGATCGATCCCGACATTTTCAAAGATTTCACGCGGAATGATGGCACAGTTTGCATTGAAGGTATCACAGTTTACC
>ERZ773195.1557-NODE-1557-length-16558-cov-6.665031_pt1 | contig 16558 bp, 10 predicted proteins | sample MGYA00580530_ERZ773195 | MGnify/ENA primary metagenome ERZ773195 (study PRJEB29015, sample SAMEA2737751) | human gut metagenome | biome: human gut; feature: human-associated habitat; material: faeces | place: China | collected 2012 ...
CCCGGAGGTGGAACAGGTCACTGCCTGACCTGTCCCGCCGGGACGGTTCTCTTAAAAACACCATATAGATTTTTTGTACGCCGCCGCCCGCCATCGAGCAGAGTTTTACACCTAATTGGGGATAAAACAGCTCATGGCCGGGGGCGGTGTCGCATTGGTCGGCATCACCCTCATCCCCCTGCTGAGCGGGCTGTTCGGCTAAATCCTGTGGGCGGCGTTTGCCGCCCTTACATACGCAATGGCTTCATCTCTCGCCGCAGATCGCGGTACTATTATAATAAGGAGGCACACTGCGCCAAATATCAACCAATTATTGAAAGGAAGTGCATCTATGGAATTTCTGACCCATCTTATTTTCATCTTGAATCTGCTCAAGAACCTTATCAACCATTTCAGCTAAGGCGGTGACGCTGAGTGGAAACTGTTCTCAAAGCCATAGGCGATTGGCTTAAATCGCTCCTGACCGCTGGCATCATGTCAAATCTTAGCGGTTTGTTCGATGCAGTCAACGAACAGGTCGGTGACATTGCGCAGCAGGTCGGCACTCGACCATCTGCCTTTGAACCGCGCGTTTTTGCGATGATCGAATCGCTGTCCCGGAATGTGGTGCTGCCGATTGCCGGAATCATCCTGACCTTTATCGCCTGTTACGAACTGATCGAGATGATTACCCAGCACAACAACATGGCACAGTTTGAACCTGCGCTCATCATGCGCTGGGTTTTCAAGACGGCGATTTCCGTCTGGTTTATCAGCAACACGTTTGATATTGTGATGGCGGTATTCGACCTGACCCAGAAAGTCGTGGCAGATTCCAGCGGCATCATCGCTGGCAATACCAGAGTGAACGATATAGGACTTTCCATGCTGGAAGCCAGTCTGATGCAGATGGAAGTCGGTCCATTGTTCGGATTATTCCTGCAATCGTTCTTTATCGGCATCACCATGAGGATTTTGAGCATCATTATCTTCGTCATTGTATACGGGCGCATGATCGAGATCTACTGCATGGTAAGCCTTGCACCTATTCCAATGGCAACATGGGGCAACCATGAACAGTCGCACATGGGGCAGAATTACCTGAAATGTCTGTTTGCGCTGGGATTTCAGGGCTTTCTTATTCTCATCTGTGTGGCAATTTATGCCGTGCTGATTCAGAGCATTGCCATTTCCGGCGATGCAATCAATTCCATTTGGAGCATTGTTGGCTACACTGTCCTGCTTTGTTTCAGCCTGTTCAAAACCAGCTCTGTGACAAAATCTGTTCTCGGCGCACACTAAGGAGGTGCTTTCTTGGCGGCGTATATCTCAGTCCCTCGTGATTTAACCAAAGTTAAATCCAAAATCGCATTCAACCTGACGAAGCGGCAGCTTATCTGCTTCGGTTCGGCGGCACTGATCGGAGTGCCGCTTTTCTTTTTGCTCCGGGAAAGCGGCGGCAACACGGCGGCGACCCTCGGCATGATGGCGGTGATGTTGCCCGCCTTTTTCCTCGGAATGTACGAGAAAAACGGTCAGCCGATGGAAAAGCTGCTGTCGCACTATCTTCAGGCACGGTTTCTGCGCCCGAAGATTCGACCGTACAAGACCAACAACTACTATGCAATTCTGATGAGAGGAGGCGCAGCCCATGATTCCGTTCTGGAAAAAGAATAAGGATGGCGGCAAGAAGAAGCCGCCCAAGGCAGATGTTCCCAAAACTGCGCAGCAGTCCATCCCGATGCAGCGGATGTTTGAGGATGGCACTTGTCGGGTTAAGGCGAACTACTACACCCGGACGATTGCCTATCAGGACATCAATTACCAGTTGGCACAGCAGGAAGATAAGACTGCAATTTTCGAGGAATGGTGCAGCTTTCTGAACTTCTTCGATTCCAGCATTAAGTTCGAGTTGTCTTTCGTCAACATGGCAACGGATAGCACCGAGTTTGAAAAAAGCATCCGCATCCCATTCCAGCGGGATGGGTTTGATGATGTTCGTGCCGAGTATTCGCAAATGCTGCGTCAGCAGCTTGCCAAAGGCAATAATGGCTTGACCAAAAGCAAATTCATCACCTTTGGCGTGGAGGGCGAGAGTATGCGGCAGGTCAAGACCCGCCTCGACCACATCCAGAATGATTTGCTCAACAACTTTCACCGGCTGGGTGTGCTGGCGCGGCCGCTGAACGGTGCCGAGCGGCTCAAACTGATGCATGATATGTTCAACATGGACGGTTCTTCCAAGTTCCGTTTTGATTGGAACGACCTTGTGAAAAGCGGGCTTTCGGTGAAAGATGCCATTGCACCTACGGCGTTTGCCTTTAAGAACAGCCGCACATTCCAAATGGGCGGCATCTACTGCGCCGCCAGCTTTCTGAGCATCACGGCATCCGACCTGTCCGACCAACTTTTGAAGGACTTTCTGGACATGGATTCTTCTCAGATCGTCACCATGCACATCCAGAGCGTAGACCAGAACCGCGCCATTAAGACGGTCAAGCGCACCATCACGGAACTGGACAGAAGTAAGATTGAGGAACAGAAAAAAGCCATCCGCGCCGGGTATGATATTGACATTATCCCGTCCGACTTGGCAACTTACGGACGGGATGCGAAAGCCCTGCTCAAAGAGTTGCAGAGCCAGAACGAGAGAATGTTTTTGGTGACGTTCCTTGTTCTGAACACCGGGCGCACGGAGCAGGAACTGGAAAACAATGTTTTTCAGGCATCCAGCATTGCCCAGAAGCACAACTGCAACCTGTGCAGGCTGGACTACCAGCAGGAGCAGGGCTTAATGTCCTCTCTGCCGCTGGCAGATAACCAGATTGAGATTCAGCGTGGTCTTACCACCAGCAGCACAGCGATTTTTATCCCGTTCACCACGCAGGAACTTTATCAGAGCGGAAAAGAATCGCTGTACTACGGCTTGAACGCCTTGTCTAACAATTTGATTATGGTGGACAGAAAGAAGCTGAAAAATCCCAATGGGCTTATCCTCGGCACTCCCGGTTCGGGTAAAAGTTTCTCGGCAAAACGTGAGATTGCCAATGCGTTTCTGGTGACGGACGATGATATTATCATCAATGACCCGGAGGGAGAGTATTCTCCGCTGGTGAAGCGGCTGAAAGGTCAGGTCATCAAAATTTCGCCCAACAGCGACCAGTATGTGAACCCTATGGACATCAATGCCAACTATTCCGAGGAGGATAACCCGCTGGCTCTGAAAGCGGATTTTATTCTTTCTTTGTGCGAACTGGTGGTGGGCGGCAAAGATGGTCTGATGCCCGTCGAAAAGACAGTCATTGACCGCTGTGTGCATCTCATCTACTGCAAATATTTTGCTGACCCCTGCCCGGAGAATATGCCGCTGTTGGAGGACTTGTACAATGCCCTGCTCCAGCAGGAGGAAAAAGAAGCCCACCATGTTGCCACGGCTCTGGAAATCTACGTCAAAGGCTCCCTGAATCTGTTCAATCACCGCACAAATGTGGACATTGATAACCGCATCGTCTGCTACGACATTAAGGAACTGGGCAAGCAGATGAAAAAGCTCGGTATGCTTGTCATTCAGGATCAGGTCTGGGGCAGAGTGACCGCCAACCGTACCGCAGGAAAATCTACCCGGTACTATGCAGACGAGTTCCATTTGCTTTTGAAAGAGGAACAGACGGCGGCATACTCTGTGGAGATTTGGAAGCGTTTCCGCAAGTGGGGCGGCATCCCGACAGGATTAACGCAGAACGTCAAAGACCTGCTTTCTTCGCGTGAAGTCGAGAATATTTTTGAAAATTCCGACATGATTATCATGCTGAATCAAGCGGCTGGCGATAGACAAATCCTTGCAAAGCAGCTTAACATTTCGCCGCACCAGCTTTCCTATGTGACCCACTCCGGCGAGGGCGAAGGGCTGTTGTTCTTCGGTAATGTGATTCTGCCATTCGTAGACCGTTTCCCGACTGACTTGGAACTGTACCGCATTATGACCACCAAGCTGGGCGAGGTTTCGGAGGGTGCGCAGAAATGAGCAATCCGAAACTGAACTTCAAAGAGGAAACGTCCGCAAAAAAGACCCGTTCACCCCCGGAGAAAGCAAATGTCGAGCAGACGCAGCCCAAAAAGAAAAAGCTGAAGCTGGACACGGACAAAGCCAAGGAAAAGGCGCAGCACCTCCGATTTGGCAAGGCTGAACTGACCCCGGACGATCTGCGCCGACTGAGCAAAGAGCAGAAACGCGAGATGTACGCCGCCGCCCTTGCCCGGTCTGCGGCGCACCGGGAAATCGACCAGTACGAAGAAGATAATGTCGGTGTGCAGGCATTGAGCGAGGGCGAAAAAGCCGCCGGGAATGTTCAGGACTTTTCCAAGAGCCGTTACTCCCGGAAGCTGAAAAAGAAAGCCAAGATGCAAGCAAAGAAAAAAGCCCGCACCACAAAATCTTCTACCCGCCAGCCAGACAAGGCACAAAATGCAGGAGATTCCAACATCCCTCACGGTGACAGCAACGAGGGCGGCTCTAACTGGCTTTCCCGCTGGAAACAGCGTCAGGAGATTCGCAAGGGCTACTATGCCGCTGCCCGGTCGGGCGGTACGGCGGCGCAGACCGCTGGCGGCAAAAAGGCTGCATCCAGCGGCGCATCTGCAACACGGACTGGCGTGGAGCAGATAATCGACAAAGGAAAAAGTGCAGTCAGCACCGCCATCAACGGTCTGGCAACTGCCGCAAAGAGCAACGCGCACGTTCTGGTGATCGTGGGCGTTTTTCTTTTGCTCATCCTGCTGGTCATGTCCGGCTTTTCCTCCTGTGGCATCCTGTTCAGCGGTACAACGCAGGTGTCCGGGCAGACCATCTACACCGCCGAGGACAGAGATATTAAGGGTGCAGAAGCGGATTATAAAAAAATGGAGAAGGAGCTGGACAAAAAAATCAAGCGCACCCCCACCGACCATCCCGGCTACAACGAGTATCAGTATCATCTTGACCCCATCGAACACGACCCGTGGCAGCTTACCTCTTTTTTGACTACGCTCTATGACGACTATACCCGGTCGGAAGTACAGGCAAAGTTGCAGGAGATTTTCAAGAAGCAGTACAAGCTGACCACATGGGTGGAGGTGCAGATTCGGTACAAGACGGTCTGGGTTATCAGTCCGGCAGGTATCCCGGTTCCCACTCAAGTACCGTATGAGTACAAGATTTTCCACACCAAACTGGAAAACAAGGGGCTGGAAACGGTGATCCGGAAAGAACTGGATGATGACCAGTGGAAACGATACAAGATTTTTCAGGAAACGCTGGGCGGCAGACCGTACCTGTTCAACGGCGGCTTACCGCCCGGTGGTTCGGATGGCTCCGGGGAGTCCGGCATCGACTACACGGTTCCTGTCGAAGCCCTAACCGACAGCGAATTTGCCGCAATTTACGAGGAAGCCAAAAAGTATGTCGGCACTCCCTATGTCTGGGGCGGCAGTTCCCCCGAAACCGGGTTCGACTGCTCCGGCTACGTCTGCTGGGTCTACAATCAGGCTGGTTATGATGTGGGGCGGACAACTGCCAACGGCTTATGGAACAAGTGCCAGAAAATCTCCGAAGCCGAAGCAAAGCCCGGTGATCTGGTGTTCTTCAAAGGGACGTATGACACCGGGCATGACAGCACCGATGTTTTCCGTGCACTTCTCGTAAAACTGATTGAGCAGCCGGAAGAACAACAGACCTTTGAACGACTGTTGGAAACGGCAGAAAAGTTTGCCGCAAAATACGAATAAAAATAAAGTGGATTCCATAGCGAGTAACCCGAAAGGGCTGCTCGCTTTTTTGTTTGCTACAAAATTGAAAGGAGGAACGCTATGCCATCTAAGACACAAGAATACCTTAAACTTGCCAATCGGACAGCAAACGGTATTACGCGGTACTGGGAACACTGGACAGATTTTCTCACAACTGCATCCAGACTGTATAAGTACAGTTTTACCGACCAATTGATGATTTACGCCCAGCGTCCTGATGCGACTGCCTGCGCAAGTTTTGACATCTGGAACAATCGGATGAACCGCTATGTGCGCAGAGGGTCTAAGGGTATCGCTCTGCTCGACCAGTCCAGCAGTGTTCCCCGGCTGCACTATGTCTTTGATGTGAGTGATACCGGGGTGCGGCGAAATTCCCGTGACCCGGAGGTGTGGCAGCTTAACGATGACCTGTTCCAGCCGGTATCGGAAATGCTGGCACGAGAATACGGCATCCACCATGAACGGCTCAGTCAGCAGATTGCGGACATTGCCGGAAAGCTGGCAGAATCCTACTGGGATAACAACAGTTCCGACATTATTGGCATCGTTGACGGTTCATTCCTGATGGATTATGATGATGCCGGACAGGAACTTCAGTTCAAGAGTGCCGCCGCAATCAGCATCATGTACACCATCTTGGAACGGTGCGGTTTTGAACCGGAGGGCTATTTTGACCGGGATGATTTTCAGGCAATTTATGATTTCTCGACCCCGGATGCAGTCTATGTACTGGGTACGGCAGTCAGCGATTGCAGCCGAGATGTGCTGCGGAATATCGAGCGCACCGTCAAAACCACCATCCGCCGCCGCAATGTAGAAAGGAGCCAGCATGAATATGAAGAACAGGAACGTGACCTACTCGACCGTCGGGGACTACCAGCTCCCGAACCTGACCTTGAACCAGCCGCAGAAGCCGCTGGGCAGATACGGCAGGATGCGCCGGATATACCTGATGGAACATCGCCCGGTGCTGTACAACTCGATGCTGCTGACCGGGAAGCTGCATCCACATCTGCTAGAAGTGGAACAGGCAGCGGAGAATCAGAAACAGCAGATGATGACCGAACTGCTGAAGCAGAACCCAGCCCCGGACAAAGCAAAGAATCAACTGGCGTGGGTGCAGCACATGAACAGCCTGAAAGCACAGGTGGAAGAAGTGATCCTGATGGAACTGATTTACAGCTGAGTTTTTTCAACCTCAGCATCCCCACCGAAGCCCAGCAAATCGAAGCAATTGACCGAGCGGAGAACGAGAAATCGTCCTCCGCTTTTTCTTTGTCACAGGCAGAGATCGAGCATGAATTGCAGCATGGTTCCAACTTTCAGGATAGCAAGCAGCGAATCATCGAGCTGTACGAGAACCAGTCCAACCGAAAACTCCGAGCCAGAGCATTGGCAAAGGAGTACGGCATCGGCGGGCGTTCCCACAATTATCTGGATGGCAGCAGTGGATTCGTGAATCACGATGGAAAAGGCTTGGAATTTGTCCACTACCCTGATTATCAGAAAATCACTTTGAGCTGGACACAGGCAGAAAAGTATATCGACCTGATGATTCACTCCGACCGTTACCTGACCGATAAGGAAAAGGAACAGCGCACTGCCAGACAGGAAGCTGAGCGTCAGCTTCCGATACTGGATGGCACGGTTGCCGCAGAGTATACTGCCCTGAAAGAGCAGTATCCCAACACCCTCGTGGGCTTTGAACTGAACGGCAACTATCTGTTCTATGACAAAGATGCCGTTGCCGTGGAGCGGATTCTGCACACCAATCTTCTGTCACAGGAAAATGTGCTTGGCAAAGTCAAAGTAACTGGTTTTCCGAGTGAGCAGTGGGCAGCAGAATCTAAAAAGCTGTGGGCAGCGGGCAACAACGTCTATCTGGCTGGATTGAACGAAGATGGCTCCCACCACCAGACAAAATATCTCCGGGAAGCGGATTATTTGCCGATTGGTAGCATCATCAAGCTGGATGACCGGGGTTTTCGGGTGGAACACGTTAATTTTACGTTCAAATCCGTCAGCTTGCAGGACATGGAGCTAACGAAAAACGGACTGCCCATTTTCCGCAACGAGCATCTGCCGCACATCCGAGAACTGTACGAAGAACAGCAGGACGCAGCCATTGATCTGGTTCCTGAAAAAGAGGTCAGCTATAAGGTCGGGGACGAAGTTGTAGTAGACCTTCCCACCAGAACGATTGAAGGAACCGTGGGCTATATTGGTGACACCGATGTGCGCATCGACACCAGTGCGCACGGACAGTCTTGGGATAACGAGGTCATCAACAAGCAGCAGTTTGAGGAGGGACTGCGGCAGGAGGAGCCGGATGTGCCTGAACTGACCGATGAGGAACTGGACGAACTGCCGATCTCTGCGGTGGTTGATGGCACGGTGCAGACTTTCCCGGATGCCGCTGCCTTGGATGAAGCCATTAACGCAGAGCCTACTCCTGAACCCGCTGGGAACTTCCGCATCACGGATGAACATCTGGGCGAGGGCGGCGCAAAACAGAAGTACGCAAGGAATATCGAAGCCATCAAAACGCTATTCTGTCTGGAGGAAGAACGCCGTGGTGCTACCGCCGAGGAGCAGGAAGTGCTGGCGCAGTATGTCGGCTGGGGCGGTCTGGCAGATGCCTTTGATCCCAACAAAGACAACTGGGCAAAGGAGTACACCGAACTGAAAGGACTGCTTTCGGAGGACGAATACGCTGCCGCCCGCAGTTCGGTTTTGAACGCTCACTATACCAGTTCTACCGTTATCCATGCCATCTATGATGCAGTAGAACAGACGGGTTTTAAGTCAGGCAACATCTTGGAACCGAGTATGGGTGTCGGCAACTTCTTTGGGATGCTGCCGGATACCATGCAGGACAGCCGCCTGTATGGTGTGGAGCTGGACAGCATCACAGGCCGTATCGCCAAAAAGCTGTATCCGCAGGCTGACATTACGGTAGCTGGATTTGAAACCACCGACCGCAGGGACTTCTATGATTTGGCAATCGGCAATGTGCCGTTCGGTCAGTATAAGGTCAACGACAAAGCGTACAACAAGCTGGGATTTTCCATCCACAACTACTTTTTCGCCAAAGCCATCGACCAAGTGCGTCCGGGCGGCATCGTGGCTTTTGTCACTAGCCGCTACACGATGGACAGCAAAGACAGCACTGCCCGCAAGCATATCGCGGAACGTGCCAATTTGCTGGGTGCTATCCGTCTGCCGAACAATGCGTTCAAGGCAAATGCCGGAACGGAAGTTGTTTCCGACATCATCTTCCTGCAAAAGCGTGACCGCCCAGCGGATATTGAGCCGCCGTGGGTGCAGCTTGGCAAGACAGAAGATGGATTTGCCATCAACCAGTATTTCGTAGACAACCCGGAGATGATTCTGGGCGAACTGACCACCGAAAGCACCCAGTATGGACGCGAAGAATGCACCGTGAGCCCCGTTGAGGGGGCAGTGCTGTCCGACCAGCTTGCCGAAGCGATACAGCATATTGAGGGGCAGTACACCGAAGTTGAGGTGGAAACACCAGATATTGCGGATGAAGAAACGACAGGTAAGGTTCTTCCGGCTGACCCGGATGTGAAGAATTTTTCGTATGCTGTCGTGGATGGTGAGGTGTACTACCGCGAAAATTCGATTATGACACAAATCGAGTTGTCGGACACTGCCAAAGCCCGTGTCACTGACATGGTGGAGCTGCGGCAGATCGTAAACCAGCTGATTCAGGAACAGTTGGATGATTACCCGGATTCTGCTGTGCAGGAAACGCAGGCGCGCCTGAACGATACCTACGATGCGTTTACCAAGAAATATGGTCTGCTAAACGATCGTCGCAATGCGCGGCTGTTTGAACAGGATTCCTCCTACTATCTGCTCTGCTCCCTTGAAAATCTCGATGAAAACAAGCAGTTGAAGTCCAAAGCGGACATGTTCACCAAGCGCACCATTCGCCCGGAGCGCACTGTCACCAGCGTGGACACGCCCAGCGAAGCATTGGCGGTGTCGATGGGTGAACGTGGCAGAGTGGACTTGCCCTATATGGCTGAACTGCTCGGCACTCCCGGCGAGTATGGCCGCATCACCACCGAACTTTCCGGCGTAATCTTCAAAGACCCCAATGCAGACCCGACTGACCCGGAAGCAGGCTGGCAGATGGCAGACGAGTATCTTTCCGGCGATGTCCGCACAAAACTCCGCATCGCACAACTTGCCGCCGAAACGAACCCGGAATTTAAGGTCAATGTGACCGCTCTGGAAAAGGCGCAACCCAAGGAATTGGAAGCATCCGAAATTGATGTGCGTCTGGGTGCAACGTGGATTACCCCTGAAATCATCCAGAAATTCATGCAGGAAACCTTTCAGGTTCCGTATTATCTGCGCCGTGATGTGAATGTGCGGTTCTCTCCGTATACGGCAGAATGGCGTGTACAGGGAAAATCCGCGTTGGGGCATGGCGATATTATGTCTACGGAAACCTACGGAACGCACCGTGCCAATGCCTACAAGATTCTGGAGGATACGCTTAACCTTAAAGATGTCCGCATCTATGATACCATCGAAGATGCCGAAGGCAAACCAAAACGTGTGCTGAATAAAAACGAGACTACCCTCGCCCAGCAGAAACAGCAGGCTATCAAAGACGCTTTTGCAAATTGGATTTGGCAAGACCCCCAGCGGCGTATCTCGCTGGTGAAGCAGTATAACGAATTATTCAACTCCACGCGACCCCGCGAATACGATGGAAGTCACATTCATTTTGTGGGGATGAACCCTGAAATCACGCTCCGGGAGCATCAGCGCAATGCCATTGCTCATGTGCTTTATGGCGGTAATACTCTGCTTGCACACGAAGTAGGCGCGGGCAAAACTTTTGAAATGGCTGCATACGGTCATGCGCTACTTGCAGTACAGCACCCTCCAGCAGAAGAAGCTGACACACTTTGACTGCTGGGCATCGACCTTTGGCGAAACCACCACCGCCATCGAGCTTGCGCCCGAAGGTACTGGGTATCGCGCCAGAACGCGATTTGCAAAATTTTTCAATCTGCCGGAACTGATGTCGATGTTCAAGGAGGTTGCCGACATCAAGACATCTGACCAGCTGCATCTGCCTGTGCCAGATGCAAAGTTTGAAACCGTGGTCGTGAAACCGTCCGAGACCCAGAAAGCAATGGTGCAGGAACTGAGCAGACGTGCCGCCGAGATTCACTCCGGCAATGTGGATGCGTCCGTGGACAATATGCTGTGCGTCACCAACGATGGCAGAAAAATCGGTCTGGATGTCCGCCTGATGAACCCTATGCTCCCGGATGACCCGAACAGCAAGTTGAACGTCTGTGTGCGGAACGTCCTGAAGATCTGGGAGGAAGGTAAAGACCAGAAGCTGACGCAGCTTTTGTTCTGCGACCTCTCGACACCCAAAAACGATGGCAATTTCAATGTCTACGATGATATTCGCAAGAAGCTGATTGCCGCCGGTGTGCCAGAAAACGAAATTGAGTTCATCCACAACGCCGACACCGAAGCGAAAAAGGCAGCACTGTTCTCGAAAGTGCGCTCCGGCGATGTGCGCGTCCTGCTGGGCAGCACGGCAAAAATGGGCGCAGGAACCAATGTGCAGCAGCGTCTTGTGGCAGTGCATCATCTGGATGTCGGCTGGAAACCCAGCGACATGACCCAGCGCAACGGTCGTATCATCCGACAGGGCAACATGAATAAGGAAGTCAATGTGTTCAACTACGTCACAGAGGGTACGTTCGATTCGTATTTGTTCCAGACCCTTGAGAACAAGCAGCGGTTTATCAGCCAGATTATGACCAGCAAATCCCCGGTGCGCTCCTGCGACGATGTGGATGAACAGGCGTTGTCCTATGCGGAGATCAAGGCACTGTGCGTCGGAAACCCTCTTATCAAAGAGAAGATGGACTTGGATGTGCAGGTTGCAAAACTCAAGGTCCTGAAAGCCGACCACCAGAGCCAGAAGTTCCGCTTAGAGGATAAGCTGTTGACAAAATTTCCGGCAGAGATTCAGGAGCAGACTGCAAAAATCGCAGCCCTGAAATCGGATGCCGAAATCGCTGCGGCGCATCCGCAGGACAAGGAAAACTTCTGCGGCATGGTCATTAAAGGCATGACTTACGACGAGAAAAAGACCGCTGGCGAACGGCTGATTCTCGCCTGCATGGAACTTCCGAACACCGAGGAACAGGTGGTGGGCAGCTATCGCGGCTTTGAACTTTCCTTGCGGTTCGACACCTTCCACAATGAGCATCAGGCGTTGCTGAAAGGAACTCTGAAATACCCGGTTCCTCTCGGTTCAGACCCGCACGGAAACATTGTCCGTCTGGACAACGCCCTGAGCAATTTTGCCGACCGCAGCACCGCAGCAGAAAACGAACTGGACACCCTGAGACAGCAGCAGGCAGCGGCACAGGTCGAGGTGGCAAAGCCGTTCCCGCAGGAGGAAGAATTGGCGCAGAAGTCCGCGCGGCTTGCTGAACTGAATGCACAGCTTGATGTAGACGAAAAGCACCATGAGCCGGAGCAGGACGAGGAAGAAAAGGAGGATGCTCCCCGCCGCTCTGTGCTGGCTGTACTGGAAGAAAAGGCAGAGAAAGCGGAACCCGTCAAGCCTTTCAAATCCTATCTCGACAAGGACGGTGATGCCCGGTGAGAGAAAAACGGGATGAGATCATCATCCTGAGAACCACAAAAGCTGAGAAAAATCGTATCTATGAAAAGATGCTGGGCATGGGCATCCGTAGTCTGAGTGCCTATATCCGTAAGATGGCTCTGGATGGGTATTGTCTGCATTTGGACTTGAAAGAGCTGCGCCGCATGGCGTATCTGCTCCAGATGTGCAGCAACAACCTCAACCAGTATGCCAAATGTGCCAACGAAAGCGGTCAGGTCTACGCCGCTGATCTGGAGGACTTGCGCATTCGGCTCGATGAGTTGATCTCCATTGGCAAGCAGACTCTCGCAAAACTGACCGAACTATAACAATACCCGCAGTTAGATGCTGCGGGTTACATAGATTTACCACTCACTTTCGTCCTCATCAAGCAGAAAATCTTCAAAGTCACCCAAATCATTCGGCACAAACTGCTCTGGATGAAAACGCGCGTTAAGCTGTTCTTGTGCTAGCTCTCGAATCTCTGGCCGCTTGTCATGAGCTTTGTTATGCAACCATTTGACTTGTTCTTTAGAAAGTCTCCATGGCAGAGAAAGCAGTTTGTTTTCAATCATCTGCGTTGAACGCACATCAGGTGGCAATGCGGCGCATTTTTTGCAAATATGTGCCGCATGACCTTTGCCCGAAAACTTTTCATTCGCCTTATACTCACCGCAGACCTTACAATAGTATCCATGTTTTTTCATATGAGCATTCCTTTCGCCGCCAATTTTATATTAGCATATCAGATTTCAGCTGCAAATCCAACTTGATTTTGAGAAAAAAGGAAGGGGAGAGTGCCGATGGCAGCAACCCGATTGATTGCACTGCACAAAAACAAGGGAAAATCCGTTGCGGCCTGTCTGAAAAGCCGCACGGATTACGCCCAGAACCCGGACAAGACACAGCAGGGCGAACTGGTCAGCAGTTACGAATGCAGTCCCTTGACGGTTGATGAAGAATTCATGCTCTCCAAACGCCAGTATGAACTGATGACTGGGCGCAGGCAGAAAAACGATGTGATTGCCTATCAGATTCGGCAATCGTTCAAGCCCGGAGAAATCACCGCCGAGGAAGCCAACAAGGTCGGTTATGAACTTGCCATGCGGTTTACCAAGGGCAAGTATGCCTTTATCGTTGCGACCCATACCGACCGGGAACATATTCACAATCACATCATCTACAACTCCACCGCACTGGACAGTACCCGGAAATTCCGGGATTTTTTGTTATCTGGGCTTGCGGTGCAGCGACTGAGCGATTTGATTTGTCTGGAGCATCAGCTCTCCGTCATTGAAATCAAGCCATACCGGGAGCGGCAGAAGCGCACCCTTTATCCACCCAGAGAAAGCAATCGGGATAAGCTGTGCACCGTAATCGACAACATCCTGCTGAACGAGAAGCCCGCAGACTTTGAAGCCTTTCTTCAAAAGTTGGAACAGCAGGGCTATGAAATCAAGCGAGGAAAGCACACCTCCGTCAAAGGCGCCCGGCAGAAACGCTTTATCCGTTTTCGGACACTGGGTGCAGGGTACAGCGAAGATGAAATCAAGGCGGTCATTGCCGGAGAAGCCGAACACCGCCCGCACCAGAAACAGCCGCCAAAAGAGAAACCGTTCCATCTGTTGGTGGACATTCAGGCGAAACTCTCTGAGGGCAAGAGCGAAAGCTATGCACGGTGGGCAAAACGCTACAATCTGAAAGAGATGTCCAAGACCCTGATCTTCTTGCAAGAAAATAAAATCGGCAACATCGAAGAAATGCAGGAAAGAGTGAATGCGGCAACTGCTCGATACCATGAGCTAGGCGATTCCATCAAGGCCGCAGAGCAGCGCATGGCGGAGATTGCCGTCCTGCGGGCGCACATCATCAACTACGCCAAAACAAGACCTGTGTATGATGCCTATCGTAAGGCCGGGTACAGCAAAAAGTTTCTGGAAGAACACCGGGAGCAGATCACACTGCACCGGGCGGCAAAAGCCACTTTTGACGAAGCTGGACTGAAAAAGCTGCCAAAGGTAAAAGAACTGAACACAGAATACTCCACACTGCTTTCTCAAAAGAAAGCTGCTTATCCAGCCTACCGCAAGGCGCGTGATGAGATGCAGGAACTGATGAAAGCACAGAAGAATGTAGAGATTTTTTTCGCAGAAGAAAAGACCACCAAGGAAAAAGCGCAGACACGATAAGCAGAGAACACCGAGGATTCTTCCTATTTTGGGGGGAGCCCTCGGTGTTCTTTTTTGTTATAGAAGCATTTGGCACAAATGCGCAGCCTGCATCCAGCGGATGCAGTACACAAAGGGTTTGGGACTATCCCAACAAGCATTTTGCAACGCAAAAATGGCATTTGTATATACGAATGCCCTGCTTGCCACCTCGTTTTCCTCTAGTTGCCTCGAAGATCGGAAATATCGATTACCTCATCGCATTGTTCCAATACCTTCTGATCATGTGAAACCAATAAAATGATCGCTTGCGTTTTCCTTTGTTTGAGCAGCGTCATCAGCTTTTCAATGCTATCCTTGTCAAGAGCAGAAGTCGGCTCATCCAACAGGATCAGAAAGCTTTCTTTACTTAATGCTCTTACAATCGACAGCTTTTGTTTTTCTCCCCCTGAGAGATTGCTTCCGTTTTCATTGATATCTTTTGTCAGAAGACCGTCTATTTCCAGCATTTCTATGAGCATTTTTTGTGTCTCTGCGACAGATTGGCTTTGCTCAATTCCAAAATTCAAAAATGCCTTGACCGGCATATTCAACATGACTGGAGTTTGTTCGACATAGGAAATTTTCTGCCGCCGGAGCAATGGCATATTGAGCCGATCGATCGCAATTCCGTTATAGGAAACGATTCCAGACGTTTCTCCCGAAAAAAGACCGATAAGGGCGTTCAAAAAAGTTGTCTTGCCAGTTCCATTCTGGCCGTACAGACCATAAATTCTTCCTCGATAAAATGTAATGCTGCAATGATCCAAGAGCATATGGCTTCCATGCCGGAGAGAAAAGTCTTTGCATTCAACTTTTTGAATCGAATCGATCCCCTGTTCCCCTTTTTCCTCGTCGGGTGATTTCAAAATCTTTTCAATACGTTGAAAAGATATTTTGGCATCCTGATAACTTCCAGCCAATCCAATAAAGTATGAAATTGAGCTGATAATCATATTGAAATACGTGTTTATTATGGAAAAGAAACCAACACTAAGACTACCTGTACTTACTTTGTAGCCGCCAATCCCGACAATGCACACATAAATCAATAAAACTACAAATTGATTTAAATTTGTAAATACGTAGCTTACTTTGATTGCATGTATCGATGATCCCATCATTTTATCAAAAGCTTCTTGAAATCGACTTTTCATCTCAATATTCAAGGTGTTTCTTTTAATATATTCAAACTTATTAATCTGTTCTGAACAGCGTGAAAAAAACTCATTCGATTTTTCTTTTTGTATCCTCCGAGAGATATACAATCCCTTCTGATTCCAGAGAAATGTAATAATATATACCGGTATCACAGAGAAAACAATCATACAAAGCAATTTATCTGCTCTTAGCACAATTATAGCACTAATAATCATTGTCGCAATTTGAAAGAAAAAGCTTAGTATGTTGGCAGAGAAAAAAGTTACAAGTGTAGAAGTATCTTTGTTGATTTGATCTATATAATAAGCATTATCAACATTCGTATACTCGCTGTATCTTGAGTTAAAAATTTTTTGATAGATATTACTACTGATACTTGCAACTAGCTTCTGATTGAATTTTGTTGATGCCACCGACATAAAATATCGACAGAACATTTGCAGACTTCCAATAACAGCGATAACTACGACAAACCAAATAAGCAATTTAAAAGATATCTCTGTAATCAGAAAATCAATATAAAGTCCAGATATGTATGGAGTGAATATTCCAATAAGCCATAAAAACAATGTGATTGAAAGATAGGCAATCGCTTCTCGCCTAACCTCCTTGATTTTACTCATTAAAAAGCAAAACATTTTTATCACCAATCAATATCATAAAAAGCAAGAGCATTGCAACCCTAGGATAAGCGCCTATTAGGAAAACACACTGTCAAAGGGGTTTGTAGCGGGGGTTAGCCCGC